>OGZI01000015.1_pt1 | contig 226552 bp, 238 predicted proteins | sample 1576711 | NCBI WGS metagenome assembly OGZI01 (sample SAMEA3541482, study PRJEB24748) | human gut metagenome | biome: human gut; feature: human-associated habitat; material: faeces | place: China | collected 2012
CGAACCGTCGACCTCTAGCGTGACAGGCTAGCGTTCTAACCAGCTGAACTACCGGGCCATATCCTGAACGCTTCGGCCCGATTCTTTTCGAACTCAGGCCAAATGCTTTCAGTTTTATCAGGAAATCCTGTGGTGGGAACAACAGGGCTCGAACCTGTGACCCCTTGCTTGTAAGGCAAGTGCTCTCCCAGCTGAGCTATGCTCCCAAAAACGCCGTTTTCAAACGCTTTTTTCCTTGGCGCTCTCAGCGACGAGTTATATAATACTATATTTCCAAATAAAAGTCAACACTTTTCCCCATCTTTTTTTGATTTTTCTTCCACGATTCGAAGAAGCTCTTCCTTGGAAATCCGGTACTTCCGATTGCAGAATTGGCAGCCCGCCTCAGCAAACCCCCGCTCGTCGGCAAGAGACAAAATTTCGTCATTTGGTAAGGAGGTGACCGCTCGTACCACCCGCTCCTTACTGCAATCACAAACGTAGGCCACCTTCCGCTCCTCCAGGATTTCCCACTCAAAGCCCTCCAGCGCCTTGCCCGCCATTTCCTCGATAGAAAGCCCCTTGGCCAGCATGGTGGTTACCGGCTCCAGCAGGCTGATATTCTTCTCCAGCCTTGCAACCGCCTCTTCCCCGGCCGCCGGCAGCAGCTGTATTAAAAGACCGCCGGAGAGCAATGCCTCCCCCTCGCTTTTATCGCAAAGCACTCCCAGGGCGCAGACCGTGGGAATCTGTTCGCTGGCGGCGTAATAGCTTGTAATGTCCTCCGCAATCTCCCCGCTGGCCAAAGGAATCTGTCCCATATAGGGCTCTCCAGCACCGTAATCGCGCATCACATAAAGGATGCCGTTTTTTCCAACCACTCCGGCTACATTCAGCTTTCCGTTGGGATAGTTTTCCGCCTGGGCATGAGGATTTACCGCATAGCCTTTACAGCATCCGCTGCTGTAGGCTACCGCCACCATGGAGCCGATTGGACCATCTCCGCTGACTTTTAAGGTCAGGCTGGCCCCCTCCTGCTTCAGCTGGGCGCCCATCATCGAGGAAGCTGTTAAAAGCCTCCCCAAAGCCGCGGTGGCTGCCGGGGTCAACTGGTGTATTTTCTGCGCCGTATAGACGATATTGGTAGAATCTACAGCCGACGCCATAATTGCGCCGTCCTTGGTGATGCAGCGAATCAAACGGTCCATAATTGCCTCCTCAAAGGATTGGATTGACTAAAAATCTAGTAAGCAGGATTATCAAGTTATTCTAAAACGGGCCGGCAAGGACCCGCCGCCGAAAAGCTCCTATTTCCGCATGGGCTTCCGCGCCGCATAAACCAAGCGCTGAGAGGCTTCCCGCGGCGGCTCAAAGCTTTGCTCATGGAATACCTCCACCGCCTCTAAGCCCGCCTTTTTCAGCATTTCCTCCAGCTCCTCCCGGGCGTAAGCCCGTTCGCTGAAGGATTCCTGGCTGCGGTAATAAGCATTTCCATCCCGATGGAAAAAATCCAGGCTGATGGTTACCCTGTTTTGGCTTGGAGAAAAGGTATTCTGCCAAACGCAGTAAACATTTCGCGTATCATAAACAAAGGTATTGTTCCCCAATACCTCCCGATGCTTATAGATCGTATTGGCGTCAAAGATAAAATATCCGCCTGGATTTAAAAACAGTGATACCCGGTCAAAGGTTCTTTGCACATCCTGCGGGCTTGTCAAATGGTTAATGCTGTCCAGGGTGCAAACCACCGTGTCTACAGTGCCGTACAGGTCGATTCTCTGCATTTTTTGACATAGAAATAAAATATGCAGTCCTTCTTCTGAGGCCTTCTGCATGGCCGCTGAGAGCATTTCCGGCGATCCATCGACACCATAAATATCCCATCCCCGCCTGCACAGCTCCACCGTCAGGCTTCCAGTTCCGCAAGCCAGATCCAAGGATAAGCCGGGAGCATGTCCCAGCCTATGGCACAGAGCCTCTAAATAGTCCGCCTGCTTCCCGTAATCCACATTTCGGGTCAGCTCATCATAATACCCGGCAAAATAGGCGTAGCTGCTCATTTTTCCTGCTGGTCCTCTTCGCTCAGGCGCCGAAACACCATCTCATAGCCGTCGCATCCATAATTCAAGGCCCGGTTCACCCGGCTGATGGTGGCTGTGCTGGCGCCGGTTTTCGTCACGATATCACTATAGACCTTGTGCTCGCTCAGCATGTGAGCCACTACCAAGCGCTGAGACATGGCCTTGATCTCCGGAACAGTGCAAAGGTCTTCAAAAAAATCATAGCATTCATCTACTGTTTTCAGCTGAAGGATAGAGCGGAACAAAAAATCCACGCCCTCTTCTCTCAATTTGGAATTCATCAAAAGGCCTCCTTCTGCGGTTTAGTACAATAAAATTTTATCACAGAAAAGCGGAAAAGTAAAGATCACAATCCAAACCGCCAGCAAACTAGCGATCAGTTTCCCCTGGGGTCAGAATCCGCCGCCTAAAAAGGGGCTGAAAACTCTATCCCTGTATTCGTTCCGCTGCCGGCAAACCAATTGTGCCCTTCTGTTTAGGGCTTCCGTGCTTTTTAACTTTCGCCTATTTCGTCTCATCACGCTTTTCTGAAAGAAAATAATTCTATTTCTTTTGCTTACGATCGAACTTCTACCGATTCATTTGCCAGGATTTTTTATTTATCTCAAGTTCAGCAGAGGGAATATCTCTTTCTGAAAACCATCAAAAGGAGCCTGTGAAATTTCTTCCACAGGCTCCTTTTGATGGTTTTCAGCCGCTGGCGCAGCATAAGCTGTTCCTTAAGCAGCCGGCGGCGTGCGTCCTTTTCTGTGCTTTCCGTCACATATAAAATAAATATAAAGGCAAGGAGAAAAACGAAGCCGCCAGCGGCGCTTACACGTCGTTTTTGATTAAATCGTCGTAGGTTTCCCTTTTTACAATCACTCTGGAGCTTCCAGCCTTGACCATTACGATAGGAGGCTTGGGAATCCGGTTATAATTGGACGACATGGAATAGTTATAAGCCCCAGTGGAAAATACCGCCAGAGTATCTCCGGGCGCCGCCTCCTGGATCATAGCGTCCTCCTGGATTAAATCACCGCTTTCACAGCATTTCCCAGCGATGGTGACCTTTTCCACCGCCGGCTGGCCCGCCTTATCGGCGATTACAGCCAGATAGCTGGACTTATACAGGGCATAACGGGGATTGTCCGTCATACCGCCGTCGATAGACACATAGGTGCGGATCTTGGGAATCACCTTGACGCTCCCCACCGTATACAGCGTGATGCCGGATTCTCCCACAATGGATCTTCCAGGCTCCAGGCAGATAAAAGGCACCGGCATATCGTATTCCTTTGCCTTTGCCTTGACCGCCTTCGCGACCGTGCTCATATAAGCGTTATAAGGCTGCGGATGATCGCGGTCGGTATATTTGATTCCAAAGCCGCCGCCCAGATTCATACACTCCACCGTAACGCCTGTGACATCCTTGATCTGCTTGCGGAAGCCCATCATCACCTCGGCCGCCAGGACAAAAGGATCGATATCGAAAATCTGAGAGCCGATATGGCAGTGGATTTCTTTCAAATTCAGGTTCTTAGAGGCGATGGCCGCTTTCGCCGCTTTCAAAGCCTCTCCGGTCTCCAGGGCAAAGCCAAACTTAGAGTCGATCTGTCCGGTGCGGATAAAGCTGTGGGTATGGGCGTCGATTCCGGGCTTGATCCGCATGGAAACCTGAGCGGTCACGCCCTTTTCCGCCGCCAGCTGGTCCAGCCTTTTCATCTCGTCCAGATTATCCATAACGATCACGCCGACGCCGTTGTCCAAGGCCATGTTCAATTCATCCTGGGTTTTATTATTCCCGTGGAAACGAATCTTTTCCGGATCGAATCCGGCCTTTAGGGCTGTGTATAACTCTCCGCCGGAGACCACATCCAGACCCAGGCCCTCCTCGGCCACGATCCGGCAAAGCTCCTTACAGTTCAGCGCTTTACTGGCGTAAAACGCCATACCATGGCCGTCATAGTTTTCCTGAAAGGATTTTTGATAAAGGCGGCAGGCCTGACGGATGGTCATTTCATCCATCACATAAAGGGGCGTGCCGTATTCCTTGGCCAGCCCTACCGTGTCGCACCCGCCTATGGTCAAGTGACCTTTTTCATTTACATCAAAGCAATCTGCTACAAACATGATTCCAACCCCTTAACGATAAAATTCAGCCAAGCTCCTCCGGTTCTTCCGCCACAGAGGACAAAATTTCCCGCAGCTCCTCTACCCCTTCGCCGGTGACCGATGAAAAGGGGATCAGCCGCAGGCCCTCATAATCGGAAAACGCTTCTTCCAGCGCGGCGAGCCTTTGCCTGCGTTCCGTTTGGTTCAGCTTATCGCTTTTGGTCAGCGCCACCAAAAAAGGAAAACCGCCGTCACATAAAAACTCAATCATATGCAGGTCGTCCTTTGTGGGAGGATGGCGCATATCCACCAATTGAACCACTAAGGCGAGATTCCTTTCCTGCTGGAAGTATCCTTCCACCAGCTCCGCCCAGCGTTTTTTCTCCGCCAAGGATACCTTGGCGTAACCATAGCCGGGCAGATCCACCAGCCTGGCTTGATCCAGGCGGTAAAAATTAATGGTGGCCGTCTTTCCCGGCGTCGCGCTGACCCGGGCTAAATTTTTCCGGTTGAGCAGTTTATTAATCAGGGAGGACTTTCCCACGTTAGATTTACCGGAAAATACGATTTCCGGCAAATCGCCTGCGGGAAGCTGGCTGGACCTTCCGGCCGCCAGCTCAAAAACCCCGTTATCAAATCTCATACAATGCTCCTTATCCAGCGTAACAGCTTTTCAGCCTTTCGCCCGCCATGCCGCGTATTGCTGCTTCGGCGGCTCTCTTTCCAACGGACTGACGGGCCTTACCGCCGCACGGAAGCTCCGAGCCCTGCTGTTACTTCCGCGTTTTTGCAGGCCTTGAAAATTTTTCAGGAAAGAAACGCGGATTTTCTCGCAGTCTTTTTCACCGGAGGCACCACCGCCGCTTCTTTAGTTTGTTCTCCGGCGGGAAGGGCTTCCTCCTCCTTTTGGGGAACCAACGCCCACTCCAAAACGGTATCCAAGGTTTCCACCGGGACAAACTGGATATTGGACTTAACCGTCTCGTCCACTTCTTTCAAGTCCGGCTGGTTTTCCGCCGGGATAATTACGGTTTTGATGCCGTGTCGGTAAGCCGCCATGGTTTTTTCCTTCAGGCCGCCGATGGGAAGCACCCGCCCCCGCAAGGTGATCTCTCCGGTCATCGCCACCTCGTGGCGCACCGGCCTCTCGCTGAGAGCAGACACCACAGCCGTCGCCATGGCGATGCCGGCGCTTGGGCCATCCTTCGGCACCGCCCCTTCCGGAACATGGATATGGATATCCTTGGTTTTATAAAAATCAGGGCTGATATCCAGTCCCTTTGCCCGGGTTCGCACACAGCTGATGGCTGTTCTGGCGGATTCCTTCATCACGTCGCCTAAATTTCCGGTAAGCTCAATCTTTCCGCTGCCATCCATGACCGCTACCTCGATGGGCATGGTCTCTCCGCCTACCGCGGTCCAGGCCAGGCCGTTCACCAGGCCGATTTCATCCTTCTTGTATCCTTGCTCGTCCTTGAAACGCTTTGGACCCAGCATCGGCTCAAGCTGCTTGACCCCGACCGTCACCCTCTTTGCCTCGCCGGCTACCAGCTTTTTAGCGGCTTTCCGGTACAGGGAAGCGATTACCCGCTCCAAATTACGGACGCCCGCCTCCCTGGTATAGCCGCTGATCAGCTCATGGAGGGCGTCGTCGGTGATTTTTACCGTTTTACTGGTCAGGCCGTGCTTTTTCATCTGCTTGGGAACCAAATGCCGTTTGGCGATCTGGAATTTTTCCTCATGAGTATAGCTGGGCAGCTCAATGATGTCCATACGGTCCAGCAGAGGCCCCGGGATCATGCTGGCGTCGTTGGCCGTAGTGATAAACAGTACGTCGCTCAGGTCAAAGGGAAGATCGATATAATGATCCTGGAAGGTATTGTTCTGCTCCGCATCCAGTACCTCCAGCAGCGCGGAGGTAGGATCGCCCTTGTAATCCGCGCCCAGCTTATCAATTTCATCCAGCAAAATCAAGGGATTTCGGGTGCCCGCCTGGTTAATGGCGGAAATGATCCTGCCGGGCATGGCGCCTATGTAGGTTCTCCTGTGTCCCCGGATGTCCGACTCATCCCGGACGCCGCCTAAGGCGATCCGGACATAGTTACAGCCGATAGCCTTGGCCACGGATTTGGCGATAGAGGTTTTACCCACACCGGGAGGCCCCACCAGGCAGATGATCTGGCCTTTCACATCCGGCGCCAGTTTTTTCACCGCCAGCAGCTCCAGCATCCGCTCCTTAACCTTGTCCATCCCATAGTGGTCGGCATCCAAAATTTTTCTGGCCCGGTTAATATCAATATTCAGCTTGGATTCCACATTCCAGGGCAGTTCCATACAGATATCCAGGTAATTGCGGACCACGTTGGCCTCATGGGAACCAAAGGGCATTTTGTACAGGCGGTCGCATTCCTTTAACAGCTTTTCCCGCACGCCGTCGGGCAAATCCAGGCCCAGAATTTTCTCCTTGAATTCCTCGGCCTCACTTTGAGGGGAATCCGCCTCGCCCAGTTCCTCGGTGATAGCCTTGATCTGCTCCCGCATAAAATATTCCCGCTGGTTTTGGTCGATCTGCTCCTTCACCTTGGCGCTCAGTTCGGTTTCCAGCTTCAGAATATCCACTTCACGAGTCAGAATCTTCAGCAGCTTTTGCAGCCGCTTTACCGGATGAAGCTCGCACAGGATATCGATTTTATCCTGATACTCCATCATAATGTTGGCGGTGATGTAATCCGCCAGATAGCCAGGATCGTCGGTGGTCTGCACCTCCAGCACGATGTCCGGCGCCATTTTGGGAGCCATTTCCATGTACTCCCCGAAGGCTTCCTTCACTGCCCGTATCAGAGCCACGGTTTTCGCCGTATCCCGCGCCGCAGCTTCCTCACAGGAGACCACGTCGCACATCATGTAAGGATGGTCCTGAAGCACATCCGTAATTTTCGCCCGGTAATTGCCCTCCACCAAAATGCGGATGCCGTCTCCTGGCTGCTTTAAAATCTGCTTGATTGTGCCCACCACGCCCATTGGCGCCAGGTTGTCCACACCGGGATCCTCATCCTTGATGTCAAGCTGGGGGGCTAAATAGATGCTCTGGTTATTCTGCATGGCGGCGTTGAGGGCAAGAATGGATTTCTTTCGCCCAACGTCGAAATGGAGCATCATTTTCGGAAAAAGCACCAGACCCCGCAAGGATAAGACCGGGAGGATCATAGGCGCTGTTTCTTTTTTCGTCATAGTAACTCCTCTCTCCAATTGAGAATTTTAAAAAACGCAAAGGGCTGCAAACGTCTGGAGCCAGACCCTAAGCCTGCCCGACGACGCTGTCGCAGCCCAAATGATAACCTTTGATTATGACGCGGAATATTTTCTCCTGTTCGGAGCCTTCTTGGTTTCACTGATGGTAATCGCAACAGGCTTACGATCCGGATTGTGGACCAGCTTGGCTTCCCTGCCGTTTTTCACTGTCTCGCCATCCACTATCACCTTTTCCACGGAATAATCCGAGGGAACCTTATACATCAGGTCGGTCAGGGTTTCTTCCATGATAGAACGCAGGCCTCTGGCTCCGGTGCGCCGGTCGATCGCCTTTTGGGCCACCGCCTCTAAAGCAGATTTCTCAAAATCCAGTTCCACCTTATCCAAAGCGAACAGCTTTTTATACTGCTTTAAAATGGAGTTCTTCGGCTCGGTCAAAATACGAACCAGGGCCTCCTGATCCAAACCGTCCAAAGCGGTGATGACCGGAAGTCTTCCCACCAGTTCCGGGATCAAACCGTATTTCACCAAATCGTGAGGAACCACCTCGCCCATCCATTTGGTGGTATCCAGTTCCTTTTTCGAACGGACCTGGGCTCCAAAGCCTAACGACGAAGAACCGGTGCGCTTTTCCACAACCTTTTCCAGGCCGTCGAAGGCGCCGCCGCAGATGAAAAGAATATTAGAGGTATCGATTTGAATGAATTCCTGCTGGGGATGCTTCCGTCCTCCCTGAGGCGGCACATTAGATACCGTTCCCTCCAGGATCTTCAGCAGAGCCTGCTGGACCCCCTCGCCGGAAACATCCCTGGTAATCGAGGGGTTTTCCGATTTTCTGGCGATCTTATCGATTTCATCCACATAGATGATGCCGCGCTCGGCCCGCTCCACATCGAAATCCGCGGCCTGGATCAGGCGCAGCAGAATATTTTCCACATCCTCGCCCACATAGCCGGCCTCCGTCAGGGTGGTAGCGTCTGCGATAGCAAAGGGCACGTCTAAAATTTTCGCTAAGGTTTGGGCTAACAGGGTTTTACCGACGCCGGTAGGACCCAGCAAAAGCACGTTGCTTTTATTGATTTCCACGTCATCGCTGCCGAAATAGATCCGCTTATAGTGATTATACACCGCCACGGAAAGAGCGATTTTCGCCTTCTCCTGGCCGATCACATACTCGTCTAATTTGGCCTTGATTTCCTCCGGCTTCAGCAGCACGGTTTCGTCGTTGTTGTGATAATTGGCGGAACGCTCCTGAAAATCCGCTTCATCCTCTAAGATCGACATGCAAAGCTCAATGCACTCGTCGCAGATATAAACGCCGGGACCGGCGATCAGCCTGCGGGCCTGCTCCTGGGGCTTGCCGCAGAAGGAACAGCAGATCTGCCTGTCTTTGCTTTCGTCGCTGATTGACATTACATCACCAATCCTATCGTTTATAGATCACTTTATCCACCAGGCCGTAATCCGCGGCTTCCTGAGCGGACATAAAATTATCCCGCTCGGTATCCCGCTCAATCACTTCCAGGGGCTGGCCGGTTCTTTCCGCCAGGATCTCATTAAGCTTTTTCTTTGTCCGGGCGATATGGTTGGCATGGATCAGAATATCCGTCGCCTGGCCCTGGGCGCCGCCGCTGGGCTGATGGATCATAATATCGCTGTTGGGCAGAGCCATGCGCTTGCCCTTGGCGCCGGCGGCCAGCAGAAAGGCTCCCATGCTGGCGGCCATTCCCATGCAAATGGTGGAAACGTCGCACTTGATATACTGCATGGTATCATAGATGGACATACCCGCCGTGACGGAACCGCCAGGGCTGTTAATATAAAGGCTGATGTCCTTGGTAGGATCCTGCCCCTCTAAATACAACAGCTGAGCCACCACCAAGCTGGCGCTGGTATCATTGACCTCCTCAGTCAGCATGACAATCCTGTCGTTGAGAAGCCTGGAAAAAATATCATAACTGCGCTCGCCCCTGCTGGTCTGCTCCACAACATAGGGAACAAGGCTCATATTCGGCATAGGAAACTGATTCATCACAGCACACCTCCAACTATTCTGTCTGTAAATATGAGCAAAAACACCGCTGATTATTCAGCGTCCTTAATATTCGCGTTGTCGCGCACCAAATTAATCGCCTTTTCCACGCAGATATCCTTTTCCAGCTCCGCGGCGGGAATCAGCTCCTTAATCTTGTCAGCTTCCATCTTATACTGCTCGGCGATCTTCTGATACTCCTGATTCAGATCCTCCTCGCCAGCCTTCAGCTCCTCCAGGGCGGCGATCTTTTCCAGAGCCAGACGCAGCTTCACCTGGCGTTCCGCCTGAGGACGGAAGCCCTCCTTCATCTGGTCCACGTTCATACCGGTATATTTCATATAAGTATCCAGGTTCAGGCCCTGGGACTGGAGACGATAGCCGAATTCGCGGATGCTGTCGGCAATCTTGTTTTCATACATGGCCTCCGGAATTTCGCCCTGCACCAGCTCTACCAGCTTGTCGATGAGCTGATTTTCCAGATCGTCGGCTGCTTCCTTCTCCTTGCTTTCAGCCAGCTTCTTCTTCAAGTCCTCTTTATAATCAGCCAAGGTGTCAAACTCGCTGACATCCTTTACAAACTCATCGTCTACCTCGGGCAGCTCCTTCATTTTAATTTCATGCAGCTTGCACTTGAAGGTAGTTGCCTTGCCCTTCAGCTCCTCCGCCTGGTAATCCTCCGGGAAGGTGACGTTTACTTCGAACTCGTCGCCGGTATTATGGCCCACGATCTGCTCCTCAAAGCCGGGGATAAACTGTCCGCTGCCCAGAGTCAGGCTGTAATTCTCGCCCTTGCCGCCCTCGAAAGGCTCGCCATCCAGGAAGCCCTCGAAGTCGATTACGGCGATATCATCGTTCTGAGCCGCCCGGTCCTCCACGGTTACCATTCTGGAATTGCGTTCCTGCACCTTCTTGATCTCGGCGTCGATATCCTCGTCAGTCACCTCGGCGGACTTCTTTACGGCCTCGATGCCCTTATAATTCTCAATGGTCACTTCCGGCTTTGTGGTCAAAGCGGCGGTAAAGGTAAAGCCCTGAGGCCCGACCTCTTTCACGTCGAAATCGATCTTGTCCTGAATGACCTCCAGCCCGGCTTCCTTGACCGCCTCGTCCAGGGCGTCGGGATAAAGGGCGTTGACGGCGTCCTCATAAAAGACTTCCTTGCCGAAATACTTTTCCACAAAAGCGCGGGGGGCCTTGCCCTTACGGAAGCCCGGAATGGAAATCTTCTTGCTCTGCTTTTTAAAAGCGGCGGCTAAGCCCTTTTCAAAGGTTTCCGCATCTACTACGACCTCTAATTCAACACGATTGGTATCAATTTTGTTTTGTGATTTAAGACTCATTTTAGTCATCCTCCTGCAAAATTGCAAAATATCTAAATAATTATAGCACAGTTAATCTATTTATGCCACCTATTTCTGAAATAATTTTCAGCGGATCAGCACCGGACGAAAGCCGGTGTAATCGCAGGCGATCAACCGCAGCTGAATGCCCTGAAACTCCCCGGTCTCGGCGTATTTGGCGCCGCTGCCGTGAATGTGCCCGTAATAGCACCTTTGAATCCCGTATTTTTTCAATACCTCTAAAATTTCCGTACAGACCTGGCCGTGGTAAACCGGAGGATAGTGGAGGAACACCACCGGCTCCAGCCCGGTTTTCAGCCCCGCCTCGATGGATGCGGTCAGCCTTCCCACCTCCCGGTTCAGCACCTTTTTATCCTGGTCGGATTCCGCGTCGTAAAACCATCCTCTGGTGCCGCAGACGCACCGGTCCCCTACTGGGGCGGCGGAATTAAAAATCAGCTCCAGCGAGGAAAAGCCCTTTTCCTCAAACCAGTTGTGAAGCTTCCGGGCGGTGGACCACCACAGGTCATGGTTGCCCTTGAGGAACAGCTTCTTCCCCGGCAGGCCGTGAAGAAAGGCGAAATCCTCCTCGGTTTCCTCCAGCTTCAGCGCCCAGGAAATGTCCCCGCCGATGACCACCGTATCCTCCTCCGACACCATGGCCCGCCAATTCTTTTCCAGCCTGGCAACGTAATCCTTCCAGCCGGGGAACACATCCATAGGCTTATCGCATCCCAGGGACAAGTGAAGGTCGGAAATTCCAAACAGCGCCATGCTTACTGAATCCCCAGGGTGCCCAGCACCGCCATCTCCATACCGGCGATATTGCATACCTGCGCGAATCTAAGCGGCTTTTGCTGCAGATCCGCGATAGGCTGGGGAATCTGGGTTCCGGTCAGAGCGGAAAGCTCCGCTACCTTATCGAACTCGCTGCCCTGGCCTCTTTCGCCGGTCAGTGCCTCCAGCACGCTGGCGGCAAACTTATAGGGGCTGGCGGTAGAGGCGATAATAGCAGGGGTTTCCAGGTCTCCCGTCTCCTGAAGATACTGCTGGTAAACGTTCACCGCCACGGCGGTGTGGGGATCGATGAGATAATTTTCCGTTTCAAACATTTCCTTGATAGCCGCCTTGGTTCCCTGCTCGTCGCAATAACCGCCGTAGAACAGTTCGTCCATCTTCGCCTTCACCTCGGCGTTCACCGTATAAACGCCGGCATCATTCAGGCTCTTCATCCAAGAGGCCACCAAGGCGTCATTTCCGCCGGTCATATCATACAGCAGCCGCTCCAGATTGCTGGACACCAGGATATCCATAGAGGGGGAGCTAGTGGTATGGAAGGGACGGTTTTTATTGTAAACACCGGTGCGGATAAAGTCGGTAAGCACGTTGTTTTCATTGGAGGCGCAGATCAGCTTATTCACCGGCAGGCCCATTTTCATGGCGTAGTAGGCCGCCAGAATGTTGCCGAAATTCCCGGTGGGAACCACGATGTTGACCTTCTCGCCCTCATAGTCCATTTCCCCGGTGCCCATTAAATCACAGTAGGCGGAGAAATAGTAAACGATCTGGGGCAGCAGCCGTCCCCAGTTGATGGAGTTGGCGCTGGAGAACATCATATTGTGCTCCGCCAGCTTTTGCCCGCAGGCCGGGTCGGTAAAGATCTTTTTCACGCCGGTCTGGGCGTCGTCAAAATTCCCCTGGATCGCGCACACATGGACGTTGCCGCCCTCCTGAGTATTCATCTGGCGCTCCTGCATGGGGCTGACCCCGTCCTGGGGATAGAACACCATGATCTCGGTTCCAGCCACATCCCGGAAGCCCTCCAGGGCAGCCTTGCCGGTATCACCGGAGGTAGCCACCAGGATCACGGCCTTTTTGCCGCCGCTGACCTTGCTCATAGACTTCGTCAGCAGGTGGGGCAGAATCTGAAGCGCCATATCCTTAAAGGCGCAGGTGGGGCCGTGCCACAGCTCCAGCACATACATATTTTTATCTCCGTTTTGCTGCAGCGCAAGAGGCGCCGGATGTTCTCCCCCGAATTTATTGGGGCTGTAAGCCTCCCGCACGCTTTCCTCGATTTCCGGCTGTGTAAAATCCGTCAGAAAATCGGAAAGAATCCTCTGCGCCCGGCCTTGATAGGTCATCTCCTTGAGCTTGCATAAATCCTCATAGGAATATTGAGGCAGGCTTTCCGGCACAAACAGGCCGCCGTCTGCGGAAATTCCCTGGGCGATAGCCTGGGCGGCGGATACGGAAACAGAGCGGTTTCTCGTACTGTTATACTTCATTGTGTTCCCTCTTTCTTCTATATTTTATCGGCCGTTCCATGAAGGTGAATTCTACTCTGATAGCCTTATTCTATACCACAACGGGCATACTGTCAAAGCGTAGCAAAAAATTTAGAGGCATTATCAAAAAACAGGGAATTCACGAGGCTTTCCTTGTAATTATGTTTTAAAAAAAACTCGTAAAGGTCCTGCATTTTTTCAATGCCGTCCAGCTCCGGCGGCACGTCGGTGCCATCGTAATCAGAGCCCAGACACAAGGTAGTCTCCCCGCCCAGAGACCAAAAATGATCGGCGTGCCGCAAAAGGTCTTCAAAATGAGCGTTGGAGTCCTCCCGCAAAAAATGAACGCAGAAATTCAGGCCTACCAGCCCGCCCTTATCCCGCAGAATCTGAAACTGCCGGTCGGTAAGGTTTCGGCGATGCGGGCAGACCGCCCTGGCGTTGGAATGAGACGCAACGATAGGCTTTTCGGCAATTTCCGCCACGTCATAAAACAAAGCGTCGCTGGCATGAGACACGTCCGCCACGATGGAGAGCCTCTCCATCTCTTTCAGTGCTTCCCGTCCAAAGGGGGTAAGCCCCAAAGCCGTGTCCGCGCCGCCGCCCAGCTCGTTTTCCCCATTCCAGGTCAGCGTCATCATTTTTACGCCGCGGTCCGCGAGCTTTTCCAGATTGGCAAGCTTTCCTCCCAATACCGCGCCGCCTTCTACTGTCAGAACCGGAGAAAAGGTTTCCGACCGGTACGGCGCCAATTCCCGCCGGAACTTCTCACAGCAGCCGTCAAACAAAGTCATCGCCGATTTCCCGCGCAGTTCGTCGGGAATCCATACGGCGAAGCACTGGCTCCACCGGTCAAGCCGCTTTCCCCGTTTCAGGTCCAGGTGAAAGCGGTTTTCCCCCAACGGCTGGTTCTCCGTATATCCCCGGTATAAAGAATCACAGTGCAGATCAAACAGCTTCATCAAAAGCTCCTTTCCGCCGATCAGCCGGCGTGGGTTTCATCGGAAAATACGTTTCTTTTTCTTGTCAGAAAAACAGCGCCGTAAAATCAAGACAGCCTGAACCCGCGGTACTCTAATCAGCCTGGCGCCGGAATCCGCAGGCCGCCGTATAAAACAGGCGCAACGGCCGGTTGAAAAACTTCGTTTTTTAGCCAGCCAGCAGGGGCACCGGAACCGCCTACTCTCCTAAGACAAACGCGCCGGGCAGCTGTTCCACCCGGCAGCGGTTTTCCTCGGTGGGCGTCACCAGGATCACGTCGAACCTGGGCTGAAGGCCGCTGGGATGCTCCGACAAATAGGCCTGAGCAGTCTGCGCCAGCTTCTTTCGCTTAACCGTATCCACCGCCTCTGCGCCTTCTACCATCGCGCCGGATTTTCTGGTTTTTACCTCAACAAATATAATGTATTGGCCGTCTTCCGCGATTATGTCCGTTTCCCCGTAAGGGCAGTGATAATTCCTCTCTAAAATGCGAAAGCCTCTTTTCTCCAAATAGGCGGCTGCCGCCGCCTCTCCCCGTTTTCCAACCGACTGGGCCGGCGTAGCCTGTGAACTGCCGGCGCCTAATATCTTTTTTAAGAAGCTTTGCCGGTGAAGCTCGCAAGGCCCGTACCGGCGGATCAAATCCATATGCAGCTTAGTTCCGTAGCCTTTATGCTTGGCGAACTGGTACTGGGGATACCTTTGATCCCATTCCATCATAACATGATCCCGGGTTACCTTGGCTAAAATGGAGGCGCAGGCAATGCTCATAGAAAGTCCGTCCCCTTTAACGATGGTCTCTCCGGGAATGGGCAACCGGGGCATACGGTTCCCATCGATCAAGGCGTAATCCGCCTTGACAGGAAGGCCCTCCACCGCTCTGGCCATAGCCAGATAGGTGGCGTTTAAAATATTGATATCATCGATTTCCCTTTCACTGGCGCTGGCTACACAATAGGCCAGGGCCTTTTCCTTGATTTCAGGAAAAAGGGCCTCGCGCTTTTTCTCCGTCAATTTTTTGGAGTCGTTCACACCCTCGATCTCCAGTCCCGGCGGCAGGATTACCGCTGCCGCGTAGACTGGGCCCGCCAAGGGGCCCCGCCCCGCCTCATCTACACCGCACACATTAGCGTAGCCCTTGCTGATCGCTTCCTTTTCATAAAGCAGCCAATCCATGATCTACCTCCCCCAAACGCTTCCTAAAATCCAATTATTTCCTTAAACTTGCTTAAGCTGTGAAAGCCAAGATAGTTTTTTGATCGGCTTCAAGATTTTTCTTTTCCCCGTTAGACAGGCAAAAGCATTAAAAGGGCAGGGATTCCTCCCTGCCCGAGAATTCATTCAGCCGTTCACTTGTTCCAGGGTGATTTTTCCAAGCTTCGCGCTGCGGAACTCATCCAGCACCATAATAGAAGCCCGTTCCGTATCGATTTCTCCTCCGGAAGCCAGCATCCCCCGCTTACGCCCTATTAGTTCCAGAAGCTCGTAGCCTTGCAGCGGCCGCAGGTCATATTTCTCCAGCTTGTACCGGGCGGCCAGCATAGCGGAATATTCATCCCGCAGAACCTCCAGCAAACGGGAGGCAAGCTGTTCGGTATCCACAATCTGATCCTTTACCGCCCCGGTAAAGGCCAGCTTTTCTCCCACGTTTGGGTCGTCGAATTTAGGCCACAGTACCCCGGGCGTATCCAGAAGATCAAAGGCCTTGCCAATGGTGAACCATTGATTGCCTCTGGTAACGCCAGGCCGGTCCTCCACCTTGGCCCGGTTCTGCTTTGCCATGCGATTGATGAAGGAGCTCTTCCCCACGTTGGGAATCCCTACGATCATCACCCGGATGGTCCGGTTCACCATCCCCTTTTGCTCCCACTGGATGATACGGTCTTTCAGCAGCTCCCGCACCTTGGGAATAAACTGGTTCAGGCCCCTGCCGGATTTACAGTCCACAGGAATGGCCAAAACGCCCTCCTTTTGATAACAGGAAACCCAGCGGGCGGTTTGAGAGGGATCCGCCATATCGCATTTATTCATCAAGATAATCCGGGGCTTATTTTCGATGATTTTATGCAGCTCCGGATTCCGGGAGCTGACAGGGATTCTCGCGTCAATAATCTCCGCCACCGCGTCCACCAGCTTCAGGCTGGCTTGGATTTTTCGGCGGGTTTTGGTCATATGCCCCGGAAACCATTGAATGGTTTGCGCCTCGCTCATTAGCCGATGCCTCCGATTCTGTCAAAGGGGAAGACGATATACTGGGCCTTCCCGATAATATTCCGCTTATCGATCAGACCGATCTGCTCCGAGCGGCTGTCCAGGGAATTTCCCCGGTTGTCACCCATCACGAACACATAGCCCTCCGGGATCACTTCTGGGATTTCCCCGCCCTCGTTGTCGGTGGTTGGAGTTTTAATATAAGGCTCGTCCAGCAAAACCCCGTCTACATAAACATCGCCGGTATTGAAGTCGATTTTCAGGGTCTGCCCCTCGGTGGCGATCACCCTCTTGATAATGGGCTCCTCAAAATGCTGCGCCCGGGAAATTACCACCACATCTCCGTTTTCCGGCTCATAAAAAAGATTGGTCAGCAGCACCTTATCCTCGTTATGGATGGTATCCTCCATCGACTGGCCGTTGACATTGACCACACGAAAAAGAAAGGTGAAAAGGAGCACCACGACCACGATGGAGGTAACGACGGCCTCCACCCATTCAAAGCAGTTTCTTGTGACCGCTGAATACTCTTTTTTCTGTTCATTTAATTCCATACGATCTCTCGGCTCCCATTCCATCTGCGGGTCACACCTTTCTTAGCAATATGATGAGCGAAAATCCTATGAATAGCAAAAAAAGGGACGGTATCGTCCCTTTTCCCTTAGCGGATTTGTTCCTTAACCTTAGCGGCCTTACCGACTCTGTCACGCAGATAGTAAAGCTTTGCTCTGCGGATTTTACCGTTTCTCACTACGTCTACGCCTTTAACGTTGGGGCTGTTCACCGGGAATACTCTTTCCACGCCGACGCCGTAGGAAACGCGTCTTACGGTAAAGGTTTCGGAAACGCCGCTGCCTCTCTTGGCAATGACGGTTCCTTCGAACATCTGGACTCTCTCTCTTTCCCCTTCACGGATATTCACGTGAACCCTCACGGTATCACCGATTTCGAACTGGGGACGATTCTCTTTGATAGAATCGGCTGCGATCATTTTCAGGGCATCCATCTTTTTTCCTCCTATTTTTCAGACATTCATGCGTAAAGCAGAGGACTGTCAGCTTCAATGTCACCATTGAACCCCATGAGCTTCCTCACGGCATCCAAATGCCTAAATATAATATCACAGTTTTCTAAAAAAAGCAACAGCTTTTTCTCTTTGCGAAGAAAATTAATTTCACACTCCCGCGAGCCGCTTTTATTCACTCTGTGTTTCACGAAAACAAATCTAATTGCGTTGCCAGTATAAGCGGTTAGGCTCTATTGGCTTGATTGGCTGCCGGCAGAAGGCCTTCTCCCCTGTCCGCACCGGTGTTGCCGGTCTGCTGCCGCAGGCCTGTTATCAAACCACGGGCGGGGCTTTGAAGTCTGAACCCCAATTAAAAAGCAGAGCGGTTTTACGCTTTTTTTCTTGTCAAGAAAGCCCCAGCGGCCGCCCCTATGAGGATCACTGGCGCCGCTCTTACGAACAGCCATTCAAACGCATGAAAAGCAGCCCCGGCAACGGCGGTTTCAGGGGCGCTGTAATCCCAGCTCTGGTAAGGACTGTCTAATACTATTAAAGCGCCATAAATTATTACTAGAACCGCGCACAATGAGATAAACAGCCAATGAAGTATTTTTCGCCTTGCGGCCTTTCTTTGCGCGAGCTGCAGGTTTATGATCTCCAGCTTTTCACAAACCGCTTTTAAATCGTCAGCCTCCGGTTCAGCAACAGGTTCTCCAAGCAAAACGCTTACGGGCGTCTCAAGCGCCTCCGATATGGAGATCAGCATATCAGAATCGGGAACCGACAGTCCGTTTTCCCATTTAGAGATTGTCTGCCGCACCACATTCAGCTTGACCGCAAGCTCCTCCTGGGAAAGCCCTTTCGATTTTCTGATTGCCTTGATGTTTTCGTTTAACATTAGGGGTAACCTCCTTCTATCAGTTGTTACCACTATTATGTAAGAGCCTGCCCGTTGCCGCAAGCAACGTATATTAACATTGGAGCTTTCGAGCGGGCCAGCCCCTTTTTCCCGCACGGCCGCGGCCTTTTAAGATTAACGGAAGCTTTTCAGATTCTGATCAAGAACATTCTCCCGGGTGATCCTCGCTTCCACGGGAAGCTTGGTATACAGGCAAAAAGCTTCCACCAGTAAGGAGGGATTGACATTCAGCGTGCTTCCTGCCGGCAGTATGGTTTCCAGAACCACACCGGACTCGTCAAGAAAAAGCTCCGCTTTCTGAACCGCAGGCTTTAAGTCAAAAAGCTTGACTCCTTTTTTGGAGCGCTTTTCAATGATCAGTTCTTTTTTCTCAAGCTGGCCCTTTACCGTCTCTAAAAGGGCCTCCGGGGTTGTTTCCCCGCAGAAAAGCTCTATACGGTATTGCCCAAAGGCGATGACTCCCGGCTTCATCACCGGGTCGGTGACGTCGAATACAGTAATGCCATCCGGCATACACGGATTCATTTTTTCCAAAATAGCCTCCCGGGAGATTTCGTCCTCCAGCTTGATATCCATGGTTTCCCGCAGGCCCACCGTTCCCAGTGAGAGCGGCAGGGCAAAGGTCATAAATGGATGGGGATTGAAGCCCTCTGTATACCACAGAGGGATCCCCGCCCGATGGAACACTCTGCCCATCACCCGGACCAAATCCAGGTGGGACATATATTTGGCGGCGCCCTCTTTCCGGTACCAGATTCTAACGCTTTTCAACGCACAGCCCCCCTTTCCAGCAGGCAGCCCCGCAGTGGGAGCATTTTTCCCGGCAGTTCGGGGTAGCGGCGCCGGCGTAAGCCCTTTTACATTCCTCGATCAGGAACCCCTTTTCGATTCCATAATCCATGTGATCCCAGGGCAGAATCTCGTCGAAGCTTCTTTTCCGGTGATTGTAAAACGAAGGGTCGATGCCGCATTCCTCGAAGCATTCCATCCATAGGCTGTAATTGAAATAATCATCCCATCCGTCAAATCTGCAGCCTTTCTTTTGGGCTAAGGCCAGCACCTTGCCCAGCCTCCTGTCCCCTCTGGCGAACACGCCCTCTAAGGTGCTTGTCCGGGCGTCGTGCCAATGGGCGGAAATCTTCTTGCTGGTGATATTTTCCTTTAAGTGCTTCTGCTTGCGCTCTAACATCTCTATGGTATCCTGCGCCTCCCACTGGAACGGCGTATGCGGCTTAGGCACAAAGCAGGAGGCGGAAGCGGTTACCTTTACTGATTTTCCCTTGGGCTTGTTGGGATTGGCATAATAGGCGTTGACCACCCTCTGCGCCAGAGCGGGAATCCCCGCCACATCCTCCAAAGTCTCAGTGGGAAGCCCCATCATAAAGTAAAGCTTCACCGTGGTCCAGCCGCCGCAGAAGGCCGTGGAGCAGGTTTTTAAAAGCTCCTCCTCCGTCACGTTTTTATTGATCACATCCCGCAATCTTTGGGTGCCGGCCTCCGGCGCGAAGGTCAAGCCTCCCCGGCGGACGGTGTTCAGCTTTTCCATCAATTCATTGGAAAAGCCATCCACCCGCAGCGACGGCAGGGACACGCTGACCTTTTCCCGGTCGGTCCACGTGAGCATTTTTTCCAAAAGCTCCGTAATCCTCGTGTAATCGCTGGAGCTTAAGGATGACAGGGAAATCTCGTCATATCCGGTATTCCTGCAAAGCTCCCGGCTCTGACGGTCGATGGTTTCCGGGGATTTTTCCCGCACCGGACGATAGAGAAAGCCAGCCTGGCAGAACCGGCATCCCCGGATACATCCCCGAAAAATTTCCTCCACGGTTCTGTCGTGGATAATCTCGATATTAGGCACTACAAAGGCCTTCGGGTAATAAAGGGAATCCAAATCCATCACAATCCGCTTTTTGACCCGCGCGGGCGCTCCCTGGGTGGGAGAAATAGATTTCACCGTGCCATCCTCATGATAATCCACCTGGTATAGGGAGGGCACATATACTCCCTCGATTCCCGCCGCGGCAGCCAGAAATTCCTCCCTGGTCTTTCCCGTCTTTTTGCAGTCCCGATATAGCTCGATGACCTCCCGGTCCACCTCTTCTCCCTCTCCCAGAAACACCAGGTCCAAAAAATCGGCCAAAGGCTCGCAGTTGCAGGCACAGGGGCCGCCTGCAACGACGATCCGTCCCAGCCCTTTTCTATCCTTAGCATATAGAGGGATTCCCGCCAGATCCAGCATATTCAGCACATTGGAATAGCTCAGCTCATATTGGAGCGTAAAGCCGATAAAATCAAAATCTGTGATAGCATCACCGCTCTCCAAGCCGTAAAGAGGGATGTGATGCTCCCGCATCTGTTCCTCCATATCCGGCCAGGGCGCAAACACGCGCTCACACCAAACCCCATCCATTTCATTGAACAGGCCGTATAATATTTTCATTCCCAGATGGGACATCCCCACCTCATACACATCCGGGAAGCAAAAGGCGAACCGCACGTCAACCTGTTCCTGATCCTTGACGACACGGTTGCTTTCGCCGCCCGCATATCTGCCAGGCTTTTGCACCTTAAGCAGCACCTTTTCCAGTTCAGGGTTCATCTCTTGTTCTCCTATCCTATGGCGTTAGAAACCTTAATTGTTAATTATACTGGAATTCCTTCGCCAATGCAACGCCCTTTGTCTGATTGGCTGCCTTTCTCAAGAATCAAAGAAGCCCCTCTTGGGGCTTCTTTTTTAATTTCATAAAAATTTTTTCACTTCTGCGGCGGAAAGGCTTTTTCCCACCCTTCACGCCGTACCAGCAAAAATGCATAAATCCCTGTCCTCTCCTTTGCCATTGCAGCGCTTGTTAAATTTTGGGAGGCTGTTTTCTAGTTTTACCAATAATTCAGGGAGCTGATAAATGTTCCTATCGGAAAAGCTCATTTTCTACTTTGCCGGAAACCGGTATTACGAAAACAGCCCCGCAAGGAGGCCGCTATCGTTCAGCCGCCTGCTCCAGGCTTAGGAGCTGATATCCAGCCCGTTCTACAATACCTGTCAGCTCCTGCCTAGAAGCCTTGGACTTCGTATATACTATGGCCTCCTTATTTTTCAGCGACACCTTCGCGTAAAAGCCGTCTTTTTCATGGAATGCATTTTCGATCCGTAAGGCGCAGCGTTTACAACTCATTCCATCGATTTTGATTCTCCAAGCATAAGGATAATGTGAGAGCTCCCGATCCGGGGGCCGCAGCCTTTTTTCACTGTCGCCTCCAGCTCCACAACAGCCGTTTTGCAGCTTTTTCACATAGCTTCGAATCGCCAAAGCCGCGATGAGCGCCAGCACTGCGCAAATAATTACTGTCGGCCAAACTCCATCCATTGTGAAAACCTCCCTAACCTATCGCAGCCTTCCCGGATTCTTCGGCAAGGCTGTCCTTCATTTTTGGGCAGTGAAAAATTTCCAGCTGGCTAAAGCGGCAGCCTATCTCCTCCACCGGGCCCGGAAACTCCTTCTGTTTTCTTCCCCAGCCCTGTCAGCTTTGCCCAAGAGACAATTTTCCTCACGCAAAAAATCGGAAAATCAACAGTGCAGTCCTGCAAGCTTCATTGAGTTAGTGTGCACTAATCACCATTTACACCATAGCACTTTCCTTCGATTTTGTCAATTACTCTACAGCACTCTTGATTAATCTCATCCAATTATGTTAGACTAGAATAAGACAATATTTCTTAAAAACCGAGGTGACAGAATTTGCGAATTCAGGAATCCGCTGAAAACTATTTGGAAACCATTTTAATTTTAAAAAAGCGCAGCGGCCATGTCCGTTCCATCGATATCGCCAATGAGCTTTCTTATTCCAAACCCAGCGTCAGCGTGGCGATGAAAAACCTGCGTATGAATGGGTATATTGAAATGGATCCGGATGGCTCCATCACTCTGCTGGATAAGGGTCGGGAAATTGCGGAAAAAATATATGAGCGCCATACTCTTTTGTCGGATTGGCTGACGATTTTAGGAGTAAGCCCAGAGGTCGCAGTGGAAGATGCGTGCCGGATCGAGCATGTTATCAGCGACGAAAGCTTTCGGGCCATTAAAGCCCACGCGGAAAAATATAAGCAGGATTAGTCTGGATTACGGCTTAATGCGTTAAGAATATTTTTGCGGCGATTTATTGACCTGTAACTACTTTAGGGCCAAAACAGCCTGAAGCAAAACTCCAGGCCGTAAGCTAAGCTGCCGGGAAGGTCATAACCGCTGTTTAAGGCATTTTTGTTTTCCAGCCTGTTATCTGTTTTATGGTATTTGCTCACAACAGCCATTAGCTCCCTGACGAGAATATTTTCGCTGGTGCTTTTTCAGCTGAACATCCGGAAATAACCTAAAAATAAACTATAATTTCACAAACGGAGCGCCGTCAAAACTGCTGTTTCATTCCCTTTGTAAAGTGAATTCCAGCTTCCGCTATTTTGGGTGCTCTTTCACATCAGGTTTTCAGAAGGAAAGTACAGGTAAATCAAAAATCAGCTTTTCTTCCCTTTGCCGTGGCTTGACAGAATAAAATAAATTTCTTCATGCCCCTAAGAAGTCCATTCCCGAAAACCTAAGCACTTATAAATAATCTGTTTTTTGCAGCACCAAAACGCCCATCAGATAAACGCTGATAAACAGCAGTGAAAACTGATAGGGATTTCTAAGCAGGATCCAAAAGCCAAGAGCGGCCAAGGGGACTAATATAACGAAGGAAAAAAAGCTGGCCCAAAAAGACGCTTTCTTTTCTCCCAGCCTTACGGATAAAATTGCATACAGGGCTGCGCCGCCATCCAAGGTTGCAATGGGCTGGATATTAAAAAAGCCAACCAGCAGATTGGCAGAAAAAAACATGCCGAGCCACTGATAGGGCAGCAGCAAATAAACAGGTAAACATAAAGCGGCTAACAAAAAATTTAAACCCGGCCCCGCTAATATGATTCGCAAATCCCTTTGATAGCTTCTCTCGTTCCGGCGGCTGTCTACCATATCAACCCGGAACATTTTAAATGCGATTTTTTTCGGAAGACAGTTTTGCCGCGCCATTTCCAGCAAATGCCCCAGCTCATGAGCCACCGCCGCCAGCAAGCCGCACAAGACCCCTCCCGACGGGTCCAGCACGGCGGACACCGCCAGTATGGCCGCAAACCAAAAGCTGACAAAAATCCTGCACCCTCGAAACGTAAATTCCATAAGGACTATACCAATACCTTTTTCCCCAGGTTTTCAATGGTTTCTCCTACTTGGGCGCTGAAATTCTGCAGTGTTTTCTCCCCTTCCTCCACGATCGTACCGGCGATGACGCTTTTATTCATTTCTTCTTCATACCATAACCGCACAGTTTGATAAGGCGCACCGCCCAACAAGCGCAGCAAAAACGCCGCCAGCAAAATCAAGCCGCACAAACCGATCTGCAGCACCGTTACCATCTGGCCGCTTTTTTTCAGTAGATGCTTTTTCTCCTTTGGTTCTTCCTCCAACTCCTCCTCAAAGGCTTCATCCCAGGCATCAACGGAATTCTCGTCAGTCTGGCTGGCCAGATTCATTCTCCCATAGTTTTCTTCCTGCATTTTACATTCCTCCTTGTTCTATGGGTATGCAGAGAAGCAGGAACACATGCTTAAAGAGAAAAATCCCCGGCAGAAATCTGCCGGGGATTTTTAATAGGATGAAACTATTCTCTCTTTCATCGATCTAAGCCTGTCACACAATTTCAGGTCCGGAGATTCGGCTTGGTTCCTGCTCCAAATTTTGTATCTGGCGTTTATATACCCGCAAATACAGCACGATCGTGGCGAGCAGCGAAAAGGTCTCCGCAATGGGGAACGCATACCACACCCATTCCACAACGCCTAGCTTTGCCAGCAGAAATGCCGCGGGCAGCAGAACGATCAACTGACGGAGCAAGGAAACCAGCAAGCTGTTGACTCCCTTACCCACCGCCTGGAAGAAAGTGGAACCCACAATTCCCAAGGCAGCCGGAAGAAAGCACAGGGAAATGATTCTCAGTCCCGGCACGCCGATTTTCAGCATATCCGCGGAAGCGTTGAAGATAGAAAGCAGCACATCCGGCATCAGCCAGAAGACAAGCATCCCCGCCCCCATCAAGACAAGCGCGATCACACATCCATACTTGGTCGCGGAATTCAAACGCTGCTTCTTTCTCGCGCCAAAGTTATACCCCATAATGGGCATCAAGCCTTGATTCAAACCGAATACCGGCATAAATACAAAGGACTGCAGCTTAAAGTAAACGCCAAAGAAGGCCACGGCGGTCACCGCATTCTGCGGGAAGGTGAACAGAATCGCGTTCATTCCCACTACCATCACAGAGCCAATGGCTTGCATGATGATTCCAGGGAACCCAACCGCATAAATTTCTTTAATAATGCGCCAATCAGGCTTGAAGCGGCGGAAATTAATATTTACCGCATGATCCTTAAAGATGATCACGAACAGAGAAACCAGCATGGCTAAAATCTGGCCGATCACCGTCGCGATAGCCGCTCCAGACACTCCCATGGCGGGAATAAAGGCAAAACCGAAAATAAACACCGGGTCCAAAATAATATTGGTTACAGCGCCCACCAGCTGGAAAGCCATGGGGTAAATCATATTTCCCGTAGCCTGAAGAGTCTTCTCCATATTCACCTCGATCATCAGGCCGAAGCTGCATATGGTCACGATAGAGGTATACTGGGTGCCCATCGTGATAATCTCTTCAATATCCGTAAAAGCGCCGAAGAACATCTTGGTAAAGAAAATACCAAAGAGCGCAAACAAAATCCAATTGAAGACCCCCAGCAGCAGGCCGTGGCTGGCGGCGCAGTCTGCGTCAGCCTGGCGCTTTTCTCCCAGTCTTCTGGCCACCAAGGAGTTAATTCCCACACCGGTGCCCACGCCTACGGCGATCATCAGGGTCTGGATCGGGAACGCCAGCGACACCGCCGTCAGCGCGCTCTCGCTGATCTGGGCTACAAAATAGCTGTCCACAATATTGTATAGTGCCTGGATCAGCATGGAAAACATCGCCGGAAGGGACATGGCAATAATCAGCCTTAAAACCGGCGCCGTCCCCATTTTATTCTCTTGTACCTGTTCCATCTATTCACTCCGTTCAAACGCTTCACAAGAATAACATGATTTTCACTGTTTCGTTAAATTTTTTACCGCAACTGAAATTTTACCGGGCCTTCTTTTACTGGTCAGCCTTAGACTGGATATATTCGTCGATCGACTTTGCCGCGTGCTTTCCGGCTCCCATGGCCAGAATCACCGTCGCCGCGCCTGTAACCGCGTCGCCGCCGGCGTATACACCCTCCCTAGTGGTCTGCAAGGTGTTGTCATCCACGATGATGCAGCCCTTCTTATTAGCCTCCAGGCCCTCGGTGGTACTGCGGATCAGCGGGTTCGGCGAATTGCCGATGGCGATGACCACGCAGTCTACATCCAGCAGGAAGTTGCTGCCCTTTTTCTCAATGGGGCGCCGTCTGCCGGAAGCGTCGGGCTCGCCCAGCTCCATCTCCACACACTCAATCTGCTTTACCTTGCCCTGCTCGTCACCGTGAATAGCAACCGGATTATTCAGCAGCTTGAAGATGATCTCCTCTTCTTTAGCATGATGGATTTCCTCGTTTCTAGCGGGCATTTCTTCCTCGGAACGGCGGTAAATGATATACACGTTTTCCGCTCCCAGGCGCTTGGCGCACCGGGCCGCGTCCATGGCCACGTTGCCGCCGCCGACTACCGCCACGTTCTTGGGATGGATAATGGGAGTATCGTACTCGGGCAGATAGGCCTTCATCAGATTGATTCTGGTCAGGAATTCGTTGGCGGAGTATACGCCCACCAAGCCCTCGCCCGGCAGATTCATAAAGTTGGGCAGGCCGGCGCCGGTGCCGATGTAAAGGGCCTCGTAGCCCATTTCAAACAGCTCGTCCACAGAAAGGACCTTTCCCATTACCATATCAGTATCGATCTTTACGCCCATTTTTTCCAGCTGCTGGATTTCCTCCTGCACGATTTTCTTCGGCAGACGGAATTCCGGAATACCGTACATCAGCACGCCGCCCGCGGCGTGCAGTGCCTCGAACACCGTAACCTCATAGCCAAGCTTTGCCAGGTCGCCGGCGCAGGTCAGGCCGGAAGGGCCGGAGCCCAGCACCGCTACCTTGTGGCCGTTATGTTTTGGAGCCGTCACCGCCGGCTCCCGGTTGTTCATGTACCAGTCGGCCACATACCGCTCCAGGCGGCCGATAGCCACAGGCTCGTTCTTGATGCCCCGGACGCATTTGGATTCGCATTGGGTTTCCTGAGGGCATACCCGTCCGCATACGGCGGGCAGAGAGTTCTGGGACTTGATGACCTCGTAGGCCTTATCCATATTTCCTTCCACGATCTCATGAATGAAATCCTTAATCGGTACGTTCACAGGGCAGCCCTGAACGCAGGCCGGGTTCTTGCACTGCAGGCAGCGCTGGGCCTCGTTGATAGCCATCTCATCCGTATATCCTAAAGCGACTTCTTTAAAATTTTTATTTCTCACATGGGGATCCTGCTCCGGCATGGGAGTTTTATTCGGCTGCATATTCGGCATTATTTGATTCCTCCATACAATCTGCAATGTTCTTCCCGCTCCCGGGCTTCCTCCGGCTTATAGGTGCCAAGGCGCTTCATAGCCTCGTCGAAATCCACCAAATGGCCGTCAAAGTCGGGGCCATCCACACAGGCGAACTTGGTTTCTCCGCCTACGGTCAAGCGGCATCCGCCGCACATGCCAGTGCCGTCCACCATGATGGTGTTCATGCTGATGATGGTTTTAATGCCGTACGGCTTGGTCAGATTGGAAACCGCCTTCATCATGGGAATCGGCCCAATGGCGATCACCAGGTCGTAATCGGCGCCCTCGTCGATATTTTTCTGCAACGCGGCGGTAACGAAGCCCTTGTTGCCGTTGGAGCCGTCGTCGGTCATAACGATCAGACGGTCGGAAGCCTCCCGCATTTCATTTTCCAGGATAATCAGATCCTTATCACGGAAGCCGGCGATCATATCCACCTTGGTTCCCATGGCATGCAGAGCCTTGGCCTGGGGATAAGCGATGGCGCAGCCGGCGCCGCCGCCGATGACGGCGGCCTTCTTGTAGCCTTCCAACTCAGAGGCCTTTCCCAGCGGGCCGATAAAATCCATCAGATAGCCGCCCGCTTCCTGCTCGTCCAGCAGAAGGGTGCTCTTGCCCACTTTCTGATAAATAATGGTCACCGTTCCGGCCTCCCGGTCGTAATCGGCAATGGTCAGGGGAATCCGTTCCCCGGTTTCGTTGACCCGGAGGATGATAAACTGTCCGGGCATCGCCTTGCGGGCGACAAACGGAGCCTCGATGACCATCCGGGTCATGGATGGATTCAGGGGCTCTTTCTTTATAATTTTAAACATAATTCGACACATCCTTAATTTCTTATCAACTGCTATCGATATTCACAAACACAAACACTCTAATTATTATAGAGCATTAATTATTTTTTGACAAGAGAAAACGGCCCGATTCCTACTGAAAAATCGAGCCGTTTCATCCAAATTTTTAGTAAACTAGATAATGATGCAAATGAGTCCGTTGCAGCCGTCGTTGATAATTCTTTCAATGGTTTCCTTCAGCTTCATCCGGGCATCCTCCGGCATCCGGTACAGCTTATTGTGCAAGCCTTCGTTTACCAGCTCGTTCAAGGATTTTCCGAAGATATTGCTTTCCCAAATCTTGGTGGGATCCTCCTCAAACTCGTTGAGCAGGTAGGAAACCAGCTCCTCAGACTGCTGCTCCGACCCGACGATTGGGGTTACTTCGGTGGTGATCTGGGTCTTCATCAGGTGGATCGACGGCGCCGACGCCTTAAGCCGGATGCCGTATTTGCCGCTTTGCTTGATGATCTCCGGCTCCTGGAGGGTCAGCTCCTCCAGCGTAGGCATGACGATGCCGTACCCGGTCTGCTGAACGTCGTCATAGGCCGATGCGATCTGGTCATATTTTTTCTTGATATTGGCAAGCTCCATTATGGAATCCATCAAGCCGCCCTCGTCGTGGATGGCCAGGCCGGTTTTCTCTCCCAGCACCTGGTAAAACAGGTTCTGCTTCAGAGAAATTGACATTCGCGCCCGGCCGGTGCCCAAATCCACCGAAAGGGCTTCCGCCTTTTCGATATACTCGCACTGGGAAACCGCTTCCGTAATTCCCTGCACCTGGCGGATTTTTTCCACACGTTCGCTGGCCTGGGCAATGGAACGGTATACCGCGGTCCGCAGCCAGTGGTTTTTCTCCAGATTAGTCAGCCAGCGGGGCATCTCCATCCGAACCTCTTTCACTGGGAACTCAAACAGTATGCCGGCGAGGATCCGCTTGATCTCGATTTCATCCAGCTCCATGCAGCTTACCGGGACCACCGTCACGCCGTATTTTTTGCTCAGGCTGGCCGCCAGCTCATGGGTTTCGCTTAAATTTGGGGCGATGCTGTTCAGCAGGACGATAAAGGGCTTATTGATCTCCTGGAGTTCCCGGATGACCCTTTCCTCCGCCTCCTCGTATTCCTCTCTGGGAATGTCGCTGATGCTGCCATCGGTGGTTACCACCAGCCCGATGGTGGAATGGTCTGTAATGACCTTCTTCGTACCGATTTCGGCCGCCATATTGAAGGGAATGGCTTCCTCAAACCAGGGAGTCTTCACCATGCGCGGCTGCTCATCCTCGATATATCCCAGGGCGCTGGGAACAATATAGCCCACGCAGTCGATCATCCGCACCCGGAAGCTGGCGTTTTCGCCGATATTGACCTCCACGGCCTCCTCCGGAACAAATTTCGGTTCCGTGGTCATAATGGTCCTGCCGGCGGCGGATTGGGGCATTTCGTCCACCGCCCGGTCCTTCTGGTAGGCGCTGCCAATATTGGGGATCACCAGAGTATCCATAAACCGCTTGATAAAGGTGGACTTACCCGTCCTCACCGGGCCTACGACGCCGATATAGATATCGCCGCCGGTCCTTTGGGCAATATCCTGATAAATATTTCTCTCTTCCATGTATTTTCCCCTCCCCTTAAGATAATGGAATGAACAGCATCCGGCGTTCCGAGAGAATTTCCTCATCCAGGTCGTTTTCCGCTAAGATGGCCTGGGCGCCGGTGCAGTAGCTTCGGGCGATATCCCATACGTTTTCATTCTTTTCCGCATAGTAAAGAATCAGGGAGGCCGCTTCATCCTTTTGCCGCGGGCGGGATTCGTCCGCTGAAACGCCGCAGACCGCCTTGCAGGCCACGCTCTGATAGATCAGGGTTCTGACCCGGACCTCCGCCCGGATTTCCAAACCGCCGGACCCGTTGATCCGGTAGGTCACCGAGGACACAAAGCATCCCGTTTCGCATCTTAGATTTTCCGGCAGGGAGGCCCTTTCCTTGGTAAACTCAAAATCCGCCATCTTCTCCAGGTATACGGGCTCGCCTTCGCCGTTGACCGCCAAAACGCAAAGGTTGAATTTTCCCTTTAGGCTCAGCTGGCCGTTTTCTCCCTTTACCGCGGTGCAGCTGGCAAAGTCGCTCCACACGTCGATGACGCCGGAGGCGCCGCCCTCCTTGATCTCCACCGTAGACTTACAGGGAACATTATCAGAAATCACCTCTAAAAGCTGTTCCAGATTTGCGGTTTGATATTCCAGATTCAGCTCATATTTGGTGGAATAAGCGTCTGTGACGATTTGGGCCTCTTCCTCCCGGTAGGAAACTGCCGTTGCCATCAGCTTCATTTCGCAGGACAGCAGGGTGTCCGCGCCGTCGCTGTCGGTTCGGATCTGCAGAGAGCATCCCATCACCGACAGCCGGGCGTCGCACAGGCATCCCTCGTCGGTGCCGGGAGCGTCTACGATCTGGCTGACAGGGATGGAAAACTCCATTGTCTCCAGGGTGCCGTTTTCAATGCTGCCCATATACAGCACCTTAATCAAAGCCTCGCCCTTTACAATCAGTTTATCCGCCACCACCTTGACGTCCTCCACCAAGGCGCTGGCATCCGTCCTCACAATGGCCTCCGCCTCGGGCTTTCCCTGGCCAAGCTCCAGCACCTCGTTGACGGTAAAGCTCTGCTGGGTCATAGAGGAAACCCTGCTCAGGGTCACCTTGCTGACCTTTTGCTGAATATCCTCCTCCTCGATACTGCTGACAATGCTTTGCATCACCGTGGAGACCGCCCGGGCCTGGATGGAAAACGCACCATGGATATCCAGCTTTCGGGGGCTTACCGCCCGGCAGTTGACGTAATCCACCTTTGTGTTCAGGTAGGTCACGACGGAGCTGGGATTTTCCGGCGCTTTTTTCAGAGCGATCGACGTGGAAAAAGGGCTGGCATACTCGCAGCAGCGCACCGCTTTTTTGCCAGAATCGAGATAAAGCAGCTTTACCAGCACCTCGCCTTCAACGTCCAGCCGGTCGGAAATCGTTTGCTCCGTGATGGTGGGGTAAATCTGGCATTTTAAAATCTTCTGTATATCAGGGCAGTAATCCGGCAGGCTGAAATCCAGATCGATGGGCTGCTCAGCTGAGGTGTCCAGGATCGTTTCGCAAACCGGGATTTCCCCCTTCATTACTCGGTACTCCATAAAGCTTATCTCTCCTTTTTCTTTTTCTAATCCAAATGTATGACCGGCCCGCAAAAGTTATTCCCGCAAGAATAGAAAAATCATTGTATTCTCCATTTTTCCTGGAAACGCGGATTTTCTGCTCCTGCAGAAGCGCAAAAAGGCGGAGGCACGGCAATACCGTGCCTCCGCCTTTTTGCGAATGCTGTTCAGCTACGCGGTGGTTTCTTTCTTCACACCGAATACCTTTCTTAAAAAGAAGCCAAGGAAACCTTTATCCTTCTTGACAACCACTACCTTCATGAGCCAAGCCTCCTGTCTAAAATTATCGGCGTATGAGCGATACGGCCAGGACGATCACAACGATCGCCACGATCCCTATCACAAAGCGGTCCGGAAACAGACAGGAACAAGTGAGTCCCAGCGCAAAATAAAGAGCGCATTTCCCCTGGCGCTTATAATTGCATCTTACCATATGTTTTTCACCGCCTAATAAAAGCGGGCGGTCAAGGAGCGTCCTTTTCAGCCGGTCCCCTTTACCGCCGCCTTAGGTATTCCGCCGTTCCTGTCTTACTCCATCCTACGCGGAAGCAGAGAATCGGTGCAAACTTTTTCATTTTCCTTAGCCATGATAATCAGAGCCGGCCCTTCGTGGACGGTGATTTTCGCCGCCGTACTGATCAAGCGGTTGCTTGTACCCATAGGGTCGTAGGGATAAAGCCGGTAATGATCGAGGGGATATTCCAGGCCCTCGTAGCTCAACGTGCAGTAAGACGCCCCATAAGGGAACACGGAAACCAGGGCTCCTGGTTCTCCCTGAAGCCCTACCCGGCCGTTGATCACCAGAACCGTCTCGTTCTGCCGGTCCGCCAGCACTCCCCTCGCGTTGTGCATCGCCAAATAATACAGTCCGCATAAATTGGCCACCGTATGGTCCAGGCGGCCGCCGGTCGCGCCTAACAGGAGAAAATCACGGTAACCGCGGCCCAGACATTCTTTCAGGGAGTACATCATATCCGTGTCATCCTTATGCACCGGAAGGCGGACCGCTTCGATATCCGGCGGAAAATCTTCCGTACAGGAATCCAGATCACCGATCAGCAGATCGGGCTTCAGCCCCAGGCGGCGGGCCGTCTCGTAGCCCCCGTCGGCGCACACCAAAAAATCCTCCGGAGAAACCTGCGTCCCGATAAAACGCCTTTCCGCTTCATCCACCGGCGCCGAGCCTATAATCACGCAGCGCGCCTTTTTTATTTCAATTCCCATTCCTTGACATCCTTTACTTCCTGGTACATGGCGCAATAGCTTCCATGACGGGATTTGCTGATTTTTCCTTCCTCCACCGCTTTCAGCACGGCGCAGCCCTTTTCACAGATATGGGCGCAGGAGGTGAATTTGCATTGATTTAAGTAAGGTTCAAACTCTGGAAAGCACTGGGGCAGCTCCTCCTTGCGGATCAGCTCGTACCGCTCTACATCGACGGTGGAAAAGCCAGGCGTATCCGCCACGTAACCGCCGCCCTCCAGCTTAAAAAGCTCCACCTGACGGGTGGTATGCCGGCCCCGTCCCAGCTTTTGGCTGATATCTCCGGTTTCCAGCTGCAAGCCTCCGTACAGGCGGTTGAGCAAAGAAGATTTCCCTACGCCGGAGTTCCCGGAAAAGGCGGAAATTCTGTTTCTGAGAAGCTCTTTCATTTCCCCGGCCCCCTCTCCGGACACAGCGGAAAACAGCACGCACCGGATCTGCGCCAAATCGTAAATTCCCTTCAGCCAGGCGCCGTCATCCAGGTCGGACTTAGTAATCACCACCACCGGCTGGATATTTTTATGCACCGCCAAGGCGGTCATTTTATCGATAATCAGAGGGTTGGGCACCGGATCGCAGGTGGACGCCGTGATGATAAGCTGGTCAATGTTGGCCACCGGCGGGCGGACTAATTGATTTTTTCTGGGCAGGATCTCATCAATCGTAGCGGTGCCGTCTTCAGCGGGGACGATAACAACCTGGTCGCCCGCAAGGGGCTTTTGGCTGTGCCTTCGGAAAATTCCCCGGGCCTTGCACTCGTATACCGTATCGGCGGCTTCCACATAATAGAAGCCGCCGATTCCTTTTAAGATCGTGCCCTGAAGCGTTCCTTCAGGCAGAGGCATAGAGCCACCTCTTTCACGAAATATTTTATTCTTGATCCCCGGATTCGCCGCCATTAGATTCGCTTGGATCACTTGGCGTCGAGGTAGGGGGTTCTGGATCTACAGACGCATTGGGATCTGTCGGTTCCACAAAATCCGTGCGTGGCCAACTACTAATGGCACCATCGTTTCCAAAGTCTACTTTATACTCATAATACGGATATCCATTGATAACAACTAAAACAGTCTTTTCCCCCGAATCAGTCGATCCAGTCACTGGAATTTCACAATAAGGGTTCCCGACCATACTCGGATTGACTTTGGCTTGTTTTACCACTTCTCCATCGAGATACACGGTTAAATTCACATCAAAATTCAGATGAGACAGGCCGTCGAGCTTAACATAGACATAATAAGTCTTCTCCTGCGGCGGCTCCGGACCTTTGCTGACGACCAGGTTGACGGTGCTTCCCTCGCTGACCATTGTAGTGGGCAGAGGATCGGTTTCAATAACAATCCCCGCATCCTGGTTGCTGTACCTGGGTTCTATATTGCCAACCTTCAAGCCCGCAGCCTCAATTTTCTGACGTGCCGTTTCCTCGCTGTCATAAATCACGTTGGGAACCGCTGTTTTTTCCGTAGACGGGCCGGTGCTGACAAACAGGGTCACAGTGCTTCCCTTTTCCACCTTGGAGCCAGGGGCCGGATCTGTTGTTTTCACATAGCCCTCCGCCGTGTCGTCGTCGGCCACCGGCGTAATTTTCGGTACCAGTCCGGCATCCTTAAGCTCCTTTTCCGCGTCGGCCTGCTTCCACGCCTTCACATCGGGCACCGGAACCTCCCCCTCGGTATTGAGGACGTTTACTACCAGGGTGATCTCGCTGTTTTCCTTAATCATTTTGGTTTCTGAAACCTCGGGAGTCTGGGCTAAAACGATACCCTCCTCCTTAGTCTCATCCTTGCCATCCTGCTTAATAAAGGTGAACTTATATTCACCCGCTTCTTTCTTGGCCATAATATCGTCGTATTTCTGTCCCACAAAGCTTGGAATCGGGACATCCTTGATTTCCTCCGAGGAACAGGAGCGGGCAAAGGCCATAATTCCTAAAATAACAGCGATCAGCACCACTGCCGCGCAGATGCCGCCCAAAACGTAAACCGCTGTGGGCCTGGTCTTCTTCGCAGTTTTCACATCCTCGTAATCGTAGCCGTCGTCATATTCCGGCTTGGCGATGGGGCCGGTACGGACGGAATCCAGATTATCAATATACTTTGTAGAGCTTTCCCCACTGTAATACTGATATTGAAACCGAATACTGGGATTTCTATTGAACAAGCCCAGATCCCGGAGCATTTCAGCGGCAGACTGGTACCGCTGGGCAGGATCCTTCTGCATCGCTTTCAGGGTGATTTCCTCCAGCCCCTCGGGAATGGCCGGATTGATCTGCCGGGGAGGGGTGGGATCCTGCTGAAGCTGCATAATCGCCACGGAAACCGCGTTGTCGGCCTCAAAGGGAAGCTGACCGGTTAGCATCTCGTAGAGCATGACGCCCACAGAGTAAATATCCGCCTTGGCGTCGGTCAAATCCCCTCTTGCCTGCTCCGGAGCGATATAGTGAACCGAGCCGATGGCCTTATCTGTCATGGTCCTGGTTTCGTTTTTCGCGAACCGGGCGATGCCGAAATCCGTCACCTTAATGGTGCCGTCCTGCAGAAGCATGATATTTTGAGGCTTTACATCCCGGTGGATAATCCCTTTTTCATGGGCGTGCTGAAGCGCCGCCAGGATCTGGCCGGTAAAATGCACCGCTTCCTTCCACTTGATATCGTGCTGGCGCTCGATATAATCCTTCAGGGTGATGCCGTCGATATACTCCATGACGATATACTGGATCCGGTCGCCGAAGCTGACATCGTACACCTTGACGATATTCGGGTGGGACAGCACCGCGATGGCCTTGGACTCGTTTTTAAACCGGCGCATAAATTCCTCGTTGCCAAGGAATTCGTCCTTCAAAATCTTAATCGCCACCACACGGTCGTCGATAGAGTCGTACGCTTTATAGACATACGCCATTCCGCCAACGCCCAGAAGGTCTCCGATCTCATACCGGCCATCCAGCCGTTTTCCGGAATATTTATCCATGGAAAGTCATCTCCTATCCTCGTTACCTGCTTATGGTGATAACGGTTATATTATCATTGCCGCCTGCCTCTTTGGCAAGCTCGATGGCCCGCTGTGTGATTCTCTCCGCTGTCAGTCCTCTGGAGAAGTGATAAATCCGCTCCGGCGTCAGGCTTCCGGAAAAGCCGTCGGAACACAGAAGCAGCTTCGCGTGCTCTTCAAAGGGGATCTCAAAATAATCCACCACTACAGTATCGTCAACACCCAAGGCGCGGGTGATAATATTTTTTCTGGGATGGTTCCTGGCCTGCTCCTCTGTGATCTCTCCGCTTTCCAGCATTTCCTGCACAATAGAGTGGTCCCGGGTGATCTGGGTCACATTCTCACGGGTCAGCAGATAGGCCCGGCTGTCTCCCACGTTCACCAGATGGATCACATTATTCTGGATCAGTGTCAGAACCGCGGTAGTCCCCATCCCCTCCAGGGCTGGGTCCTGCTTTGCCTTCTCATAAACCTTCTCATTGGCGTCCTCTAAAGCGGAAGCCAGCAATTCCTTGATTTCCTGGGAATCCATCCCTTCCCGGTAGCCTTCCAAAACGTCCTTGGTGATCGCGTCTATCGCCGTTTCACTGGCGATGTTGCCGCCGTTGGCACCGCCCATACCGTCGCACACCACGGCCCAGACCGCATTTTCAGAAAGAGCTCCCGCGTTATACGCGTCCTGGTTGGTTTTTCGAACCAAGCCAATGTCAGTCTGTCCTGCAAATTGCATTGACGCTACCTCCTTCTTTCAAATGTTTCCGCCTGAGCTGTCCGCAGGATGCGTTGATGTCCGCCCCTAAGGTTCTTCGAACCGTGGCGGTGATTCCCGCCCTTTCCAAAATACGGATAAACGCCTGCTGGCGCTCGCGCCCGCTTTTCTGATAGCCCGCTTCCCTCACCGGGTTTACTGGGATCAGGTTCACATGGCACAGCATTCCCTTAAGTCTGGCCGCAAGCTCTTTGGCACAGCCGTCGGAATCATTGACTCCGTCGATCATCGCGTACTCAAAGGAAATCCTTCGGCCCGTACGGCCGGCGTAATACCGGCACGCCTTCAAAAGCTCCTCAATGGGATATTTTTGGTTCACCGGCATGGTCCGGCTGCGGATCGCATTGTTGGGAGCGTGCAGGGAAACCGAAAGGGTCAGCTGCAGGTTTTCCTCCGCCAAATCGTAAATGCGGTCAACCAGCCCGCAGGTGGAGAGAGAAATATGGCGCATGCCCAGATTCATCCCCTCCTGTGAGGAAACCAGCCTTAAAAAGCGGATTACTTGGTTATAATTATCTAAAGGCTCTCCCATGCCCATCAATACAATATTGCTGATCCGCACGCCGGCATCCTTTTGCGCGGCCTGCACCTGGGAAAGCATTTCAGACGCTGTCAGATTCCTCTGAAAACCGCCTAAGCCTGTGGCGCAGAAGGTACATCCCATTTTGCACCCCACCTGGGTGGAAATGCAGATAGAACGCCCGTGCTGGTATTCCATCAGCACCGCCTCCACGCATTGGCCGTCCGCAAAGGAAAAAAGGTATTTTATGGTATTATCATAATCTGAAACAAGCTTATTTTCAACCCTTGCAACAGATATGTAATACTTTTCAGTTAAAAACTGCCGGACAATTTTCGACAGATCCGTCATTTCCTCAAAGCTGGAAACGCCTCTATGGAGCCAGCGGTAAATCTGAAGCGCCTTATAAGAGGGCTGCCCCTGGATTTTCATATCGGCCCGGAGCTCATCCAGCGTCATGGATTTGATATCTTTCTTTTGGCTTGCAAAGCTTTCCATACTACCTCAACCGCCGGAACCCGGAGAAGAAAAAACCGTCGGTCCCGTTCTTTTTCACAAACAAAGTCGCCTCGTTTTCCCGGTCAAAGCTATTCCGCTCATAGCCCTCGGGCAGCGAGACAGGATACGGCTCAAAATCAGGGTGCTCCAGCAGAAAACGCCGGGCGACCTGATTATTCTCCCTGGGGTTCAGGGTACAGGTGGAATACAGCAAAACCCCGTGTTTCTTTGTCAAATTTGCGGATATACATAAGATAAGGTACTGCAAATCCGGCAAACTGTCAAGCATATTCTTGTTTTTATAGCGAATCTCCGGCTTTCTGCGGATAATTCCCAGGCCGGAGCAAGGCACATCGCAAAGGACTTTATCCCCCGGCGGCAGCGTCTCTTCCGGGTGAGCGGCATCGCGGATCCGGGCGTTCACCACAGAAAGCCCAAGACGCTTGGCGCCCTGCTGGATCAGCTTAACCTTGGCTGGATACAAATCAAAGGAGGAAAGCTCCCCCTGGTTTTCCATCAGCTCCGCCATAGTAAAGGTTTTTCCTCCCGGCGCGGCGCATACGTCGTAAACCCGCTCTCCCGGCTTGGGAGACAGCACCTGGCAGCAAAGCTGGGAAGCCAGATCCTGTACGTGAAAAAATCCGTTCTGAAAGCTTGACAGGCTCTCGATAGAGCCGGAACGCTCCAGCGTCAGAGCCTGCTCCACGCCGGGCACTTCCTTTGTTTCCACGCCTTCCTCCTTCAGCCGCTCTGACAGGGCCTCCCGGGTTGTTTTACAGGAATTGACCCGCACGGCCAGCGGCGGCCTGCCCGTCAGGTTTTCCAAGAGCTCCAGAGCTCTTTCCCGGCCGTAGGCTGTGATCCACAGGTCAATGATCCACTGGGGGCAGGCGTATTTCACCATCAGGTAGTCATCCGCCGTCTCCGCGGGCAGCCGGCAGGGACAGCCGTCCCGGATAAAGCTTCGCAAAATTCCGTTGACAAAGCCTGAGGCTTTGTCTTTTTTCACCGCCCGCGTCAGCTTGACGCTTTCGTTGACCGCGGCGCTTTGGGGAACCTTATCCATATAAAGAAGCTGGTAAAAGCCCAGCCTTAAAATCTCTCTCACCGGCGCCGCCATCTGGGACAGCGGCATTTTGGAGTAACGGGAAATCTGATAGTCCAGGGTGATCCGCCGCTCCAGCACACCGTAAAACAGCGCCGAGGCAAAGGCGGCGTCCCGGCCGTCCAGGCCAGACGCGGCCAGGCCGTGGTCCAGCACCAGGTTGGAATACCCCTTTCCCTCCTCCACCCGGAGAAGGGCTTTCAAGGCTGTCAGCCTGGCATTCTTTCCGGCGCTCACCGGTCATTCCTCCTGCCAAAGATCAAAATAATCCGGAGCAGGGACCACAGGGCCGTAAAGGTAGCCGCCAGATAAGTCATAGCCGCCGCCCGAAGCACCTTTTTCACACCCTTAAGCTCATCCTCGGAAAGCACATAGGCCTGCTCCAGGGTTTTGACCGCCCGGCGGCTTGCGTTGAACTCCACCGGGAGAGTCACCAGCTGGAACAGGACCGACAGGCTGAACAGGACGATTCCCAGCGTTACCAGCGGCCCGATGGAGAGAAAATAACCGAACAGAATCACCGGCAGAGAAAGCCGGGAGCCGATATTGGTAATGGGAACCATCACGGATCTCAGCTTCATAGGACCGTACTCCTGGGCGTATTGGACGGCATGTCCCGCCTCGTGGGCCGCCACCCCTACTGCGGAAACAGAGTCGCTTCCGTATACCCCGTCGGAGAGGCGGATCACGTTGGTTCTGGGATCAAAGTGGTCTGTCAGCTGGTCTGCCACCCGCTCGCAGCGGACGCCCATCACATTGTGAAACCGCAGCACCTCCTGGGCCGCCTGGGCTCCGGTCAAGCCTCTGCCTGTCCGCAGCCCGGAATATTTATGAAAGGTACTTTTTACGGATATCTGGGCCCATAAGGAGATCACCAGAGCCGGCAGCATGAAGATCAGATAACTGAAATAGCCGTATCCGTAATAATAAAAGAAATCAAACATAGCTTCCCCCTAATTCAGCGACGTTTTCAGCGGCACTGGATGGCCTCTGAAAAAGTCGGCAGCGCCCATGCGTTTTTTGCCTTCCAGCTGCACCTGGTCGATCCGCACGCACACGCCGTCGCCGCACCCCACTAAAAATGGGTTCAAAGATACGATTTCACCGGCGCCGCCCTTGGCCGCGCTCACTGAGGAGCCGAACAGCTTCAGCTTTTTTCCCTCTAACACAGTATAGGCAGTAGGCCAGGGCGTTAAACCTCTAATCAAATTATGAACCTCCCTGGAGGATTTATTCCAATTTACGGCAGAAAGATTCTTGTCCAGCATAGAGGCGTAGGTGGATTCCTGATCATTTTGCTTTTGAGGAGCTATAGAGCCTTGCTCCAAGCCCTCCAGCGTTTTCAGCAGCAGCTGGGCGCCGATGGGGGCCAGCCGGTCGAACAGCTCGCCGGCGGTTTCGTTTTCCCCGATTTTCACCGTTTCCCGCAGCAGCATATCCCCGGTGTCCAGTCCCTCGTCCATCAGCATGGTGGTGACGCCGGTCTCCTTTTCCCCATTGATGACGCTCCACTGGATCGGCGCCGCTCCCCGGTATTTGGGAAGCAGGCTTCCATGGACGTTAACGCATCCCTTTGGCGGCAGAGTCAAGATTTCCTTTGGCAGAATTTTGCCGTACGCCACCACCACAATAAGCTCCGGCCTCAGCTCCTGTAAAATTCCCAGGGCCTCCCCATCCCGCATTTTCGCCGGCTGATACACCGGCAGACCCTTTTCCAGCGCCAGTTCCTTGACCGGCGGCGGGGTCAGAACCATTTTTCTGCCCTTCGGCTTATCCGGCTGGGTAAACACACCGCATACCTGATGGCCCGCCTCCAGCAGTCCCGCCAGGCACGGCACGGCGAAATCCGGGGTTCCCATAAAAACGATACGCATCTGTTTCCTCTTTTCCGATCTTATTCCTCGTTTTCTTCCGTTTCCAGCTCGCTGGGATCAATCATGCGGCTGGCTTTGGCCTTGAACAGAATTCCCTCCAGGTGATCCAGCTCATGGCAGAACGCTCTGGCCTTCAGCTCCTCTCCGGTAATTTCAAAAAATTCGCCCCTGCGGTTCTGGGCCTTTACCACCACATGGCTGGGGCGGCGCACCATGCCCCACTCGCCCGGGCAGGAAAGGCAGCCCTCCGGGCCGTCCTGCTCACCGGAGGCCTCGACAATTTCCGGATTGATCAGCTCGATATCCCCGTCCTCGTCTCCGATGTTGACGATCACCACCCGGCGGAGGATTCCCACCTGGGGCGCCGCTAAGCCTACTCCGTTGGCTTCCCTCAGCGTCTCTTTCATATCGTCCAGCAGCATCCAAAGCTTTGGATCGAATTTTTCCACCGGGCGGCACTTCTTTCCCAGAATGCCGTCTCCCTCTTTTACAATATTTCGAATCGCCATTAGGCTTCCCCGCTTTCTAATTAAATTTATAAGATCATATCTGGGTTTATATCCACGAACACGCTGGTTTTGGCGTATTCCTTCTGTTTCCCGTATTGCCGCAGCAGCCTTGCAATCAATTCCCGGAAGCTTTTATCAAACCGGTTTTTGATAATCAGCTTATACCGGTATCTTCCGCTGACCTTGGGCACCGCCGCCTTTGCCGGGCCGATAACCCGCATAGGCAGGCTTGCGTACTCCGCCTGGGCTAAGGCGATCAGCTCTCTGGTAAAATACCGGGCCGCCTGCTCCACGTTTTCCTCCTGCTGCCCTGAAAATCCCACGACGCACAAATCCGCGAAGGGCGGGTACAGCATGGCTTTGCGCATCTGGATTTCTCCCTGGAAAAAAGCGCCGTAATCCTGCCGGGCGGCCATCTGGATCACCGGGTTCTCCGGCGTGTAGGTCTGGATTACCGCCAAGCCCTCCTTTTCACCCCGGCCCGACCGGCCTACCACCTGGGTCAGTAAGGCAAAGGCACGCTCATAGCTTCTGAAATCGTCGCTGTAAAGGGCCTGGTCCGCCGAAAGCACCCCCACCAGGGTCACATTGGGAAAATCCAGTCCCTTCGCCACCATTTGGGTCCCCACCATGATATCATATTCCCCATCCGCGAATTGTTTCAGCTTCTTCTCGTGGGAATATTTCGCCATAGTGGTGTCCGCGTCCATCCGCAGGATTCTCGCCTCCGGGAACAGCTCCTCGACGGCCTCCTCCGCTTTCTGGGTTCCCGCCCCGGCATAGCGCACCTGGCGCTGATGGCAGCTTGGGCACTCGTCGGTAAAGGGGATGGAGTAGCCGCAGTAATGACACATCAGCCGGCGGTTCGCGGCGTGGTAGGTCAGGGAGATACTGCAATGGGGACAGGTCACCGGCTCCCCGCAGGCACGGCAGCTCACAAAGGTATGATATCCGCGCCGGTTCAGCAGCAGGATCGACTGGCGGCGAAGCCTCAGGTTTTCCGCCAGGCACTCCATCAGCACGGAGCTGAAGGGGCCTGTATTTCCCTCCAGCAATTCCTGGTTCATATCGGCCACCACCACCCGGGGCAGCTTGGCGCCTCCATAACGGTTTGAGATGGTAGACAGACTGTAAACGCCCTTTTGCGCCAGATAATAGCTTTCCACGCTTGGGGTCGCGCTGGCCAGAGTCAAAAGGCAGCGATGCCAGCGGCAGCGGAACTTTGCGATCTCCCTGGCGTGGAACCTGGGAGCCTGCTCCGATTTATAGGTGTATTCCTGTTCCTCGTCCATAATGATCAGGCCCAGGTTTTCAAAAGGGGCAAACACGGCGGACCGGGTGCCCAAAGCAATCAGGGCGTCTCCATTTTTCACCCGCTTCCATTCATCCAGCCGCTCTCCCATGGAAAGGCCGCTGTGGAATACCGCCACCTGCCTGCCGTACCGGCGTTGGAACAGAGCCAGCATTTGGGGCGTTAAGGAAATTTCCGGCACCATCAGGATGACGCCTCTTTTGTCCTCCACCGCCCGGTCGATCAGCTTTAGAAACACTGAAGTCTTTCCGCTGCCGGTCACCCCGTAAAGCAGGGAAATCCCGCCGTCAGGGCTCTGGTATTGGGCAAGCTGCTCCTCATAGGCCCTTTGCTGCTCCTGGGTCAGAACGATTTCTTCCTTGACGGCGCTCTCGGGCGCTCCGTCATAAGGGTTACGGTACCGTTCACTTTCGAAGCAGCAGGCAAGACCTTTTTTCACCAGAGCGTCCACCACACCGGCGGTAACGCCGGTGAAATAGCACACCTCCTTGACCGAGGCGGCTCCCACCGTTTGCAGCAGGGAAAAAACCTCCCTCTGCTTGGGAGACAGCTTTACCCCGCCGGTTTCGCCCTTCTCTGTCAGGCGGACCATTTTCACCATGGCGTCCCCGATCTTTCGGAAAGCGTCGTCAATTTTTTCAAGATACCCCTGCCGGCTCATGTGCTCCGGCAGGTCGTTGTCGGCTTCATAGCCCAGAGCGGTCAAAAGCTTATCCCTGCGTACGGGGAGCCTGCACCGGGACAGATAAGCGATCAGGCGCTTTTCCTCATCCCCCAGGGCTTCCAGCTTTTCCGGCGGAATATCCCGCGCCGCCTGATAAGAACAGGCGACCTGATAATGAAGCCCCGCCGGCAGCATTACCCGGACGGCGTCGAACAGAGTACAGAAATAGCGTTCCTTCATCCACCGGGCCAGGAGAAGCATTTCGGGAGAAAGCAGCGGCGTCTGATCCAGCACCGCCTTAACGGACTTCAGGCCCTCCTCGGAGCCGGTCCTCCCCGCGCGGATTTCCTCCACATCCATCAAAAGCCCCTGACGGGTCCGATTTCCCCCTCCAAATGGAACAAGCACACGACAGCCCTTTTCCGCCTTCGCCCAAAGGGTTTGGGGAATCAGATAGTCGTATGCCTTGTCAAAATGATACGCCGTGTTTTCCACAGCGACCTTTCCTACCCGCGCTGTTTCCATTACTCGTTAATATCCGGCTCTATAATATTAAATTTGTGGGCCTGGAACTCTTTCAAGGCCATATTTACCGGCTTTTCCGTCAGGATCTCGCCGTTGTCCTCGGCGGTTTGGGCAATTTCTCTGGCCCGCTTGGCCACCGCGATCACCAGGGAATAGCGGCTCTGCTTGCCGCTGAGCATATCGTCTACAGATGGTCTACTCATTTTTCAGCACCTCTTCTATCAAATTCCCCGCCCGGGCGGATCTGCATTTCTCTCCCTGCAAAACCGCTTCCAGATCGCTGACGCAATCCTCCAGGGCGTCGTTCACTACCATATAGTCGTAATCCGCCGCTTGGAGGATTTCCCCCCTGGCGGCGGCCAACCGCTTTTGGACAGCCTCCTCAGAGTCTGTCGCCCTTCTTCTCAGCCGCTTTTCCAGCACCGCGAAGGACGGCGGCAAAATAAACACGCTGACAGCCTCCGGGCATTTGGCCATCACCTTTTTTGCCCCCTGCACCTCGATTTCCAGCACCACATCCAGCCCCTCATCCAGCCAGGCCTCTACCTGAGCCCTGGGGGTCCCGTAAAAGTTGCCGCAGTATTCCGCGTACTCCAGCACCCCATCCCTCTGAATCAGAGTCTCAAACTGCTCTCTGGAGATGAAGTGGTAATCCCTTCCGTTCTCCTCTCCCTGCCTCGGCTGGCGGGTGGTGGCGGAAATGGAAACCCTTACCTTGTCATTATGAGCCAGCAGCTCCTTCAAAACCGTATCCTTTCCCGCGCCGGATGGGCCGGAAAGGATAATCAGCAGTCCCTTACTATTATTCATCTTCCTCTAACTCCTCAGCGCTTTCCTCGTCTTCCCTATCGTTAAACCGGTTTGCCACAGTTTCCGGCTGCAAGGCGGACAAAATCACATGGTCGCTGTCGGTGAGGATCACAGCCCTGGTCCGGCGGCCGTAGGTGGCGTCGATCAGGGTTCCCTGCTCCTTGGCGTCCTGCATAATCCGTTTGATCGGAGCCGATTCCGGGCTGACAATCGCCACCAAGCGGCTGGCAGACACCATATTGCCAAATCCAATATTGATTAGTTTCATAGTTACGGTTCTCTCCAAACTTCCTTATTCTACGTTCTGAATCTGCTCGCGGATCTTCTCAATCTCCGCCTTCATATCCACCACCATATGGGCGATTTCAGCGTCTACCGCCTTAGAGCCGATGGTATTGACCTCCCGGTTCATTTCCTGGACGATAAAATCCAGCTTTCTGCCGATGGCCTCGTCGGACTGGAGCATCTGCTCCAGCTGCTGGAAGTGGCTCCTCAGCCGGACTGTTTCCTCCGCCACAGCGACTTTATCAGCGAAAATCGCGGCTTCCGTCAGGATGCGCTGCTCATCCGCCGTGGTATCTGCAAGAACCTCATTGAGTTTTGCCCGCAGGCGCTCCTGATATTCAATCACCGTTTGAGGAGAACGCTCCTCCACCTTTTCCACAATGGCCAAAATTGTTTGAGCGCGGCTCTCAATATCAGATTTCAGCCGTTCGCCCTCCACGCTGCGCATCTGGATAAACTTTTCCAGCGCCCGGTCCAGCACGGAACGGACCTGCTCCCAAACCTGGTCCTCGTCTTCCTCCCCCTTATGAATGGAGAAGATATCGCCGTACCGGGCTACCGTGGAAACGGAAATATCATCCTGCAGGCCGTAGGTATCCCGCAGCTCCCGAAGGGCTTTCACATAGCCATCCGCGAGGGAATGATTGATCTTTACCTCAGCGGCCGCATCCTCTAAGGCCTCAATGGTGACAAACACATCCACCTTGCCTCTGGACACCTTGGACTGGACGTAGGACTTCAGCTTTTCATCCAGAAAATTATATCCTCTGGTTGTCCGGGAGGAAAACTCAAAGTACCGGTGATTGACCGATTTAATCTCCACGAGAATGCCGCGGCCCTCGGCGTCGCTTTCCGCCCGCCCATAGCCGGTCATGCTTTTGATCATTTTATCACATCTCAATTCTATCGATGATAAACGAAATTACCCGTTGGGAAATTTCAAACATATCTTGTTTTATTTTAACAGCTTTCCGCCTGAATTGTCAACCGCTCTGACAGAATCCGCCGTGCGGCAGAGTGGGAAGGCTCATATTTTTTCTTTGATTGGTTTCTTTTCGCTGAAACGGCCCGTTGATTCAGAGATTTCAGAGCGAGCAATCGGCTTCTCTCTCCGTGCTAATCCGACAATTTCAAATTTCTTTTTCTCATTTATGCTCCGTTATCGCCAATTGCGCCGGTTATGCCGCTGACAGAAAAAGGCTGAGATCTGGAATGTCATCAAATTCCAAATCTCATGCCTTTTCTGACAGCTTCAAAATTCAGTTTTCGAGTTTAGCCTCAAAAGACGTCCTCCTTAGGCCGGCGGCCGCCGGGTAGGAGCGCCGGCCGCCTTCACTCGCTTATCCAGAAGGGCTTAGAGGCCCAAATTCGCGGGCTGTACCGCAGCCCCGCGGCCTTTACGCTCCTCCTTGGATCAGAATCCTGTCTACAACCAGTTTTCTGAATTCTGGAGTAAGGGAACAGAAATAAGCGGTGAATCCGGTAACCCGTACTACCAAATCAGGATACTTGGAGGGGTCCTTATCCGCCTCTAAAATCTGCTGGCCATTTACAATATTGATGTTCAGAAGCGTGGCGCCCTGTTCAAATAATGTCAAAATATAGTCGGCTATTTTTTGTACCGCCTCATCCCCTCGCCCCATGCCGGGATCAAGCTCCAGCTGCACCGGCGCTGTATTGCCATAGCCCGGCTGTACCGCGCAAATCGAGTTGCTCATAGCGGTTAGAGCGCCATCCTTCCGAAAGCCAGGATGCGGGTTGGCGCCGTGGTTAATAGGCTCGAAAGCGTGGCGTCCGTTTGGGGTAGCGCCCACCTGCTTTCCGAGCACAATGGTATTGGACCAGCTGAACCATCCGGGAATAAACTCGCAGCCCGGATATTTTTCGCTGACAGCCCGGACCTGCTCGGAGTAGGATTTGGAAATTCTTACCGCCCACTGATCGCTGATGGTATTTCCACCTCCATACCGGGAGCTGTGAGACAGCATCTGACGCACAAGCTCTCCGCCCTCGTCCTGAAAATCTGTTTTTAAGTGGTGGTACAGTGCTTGCCAGTCGATCCGTTTTTCCTCCTCGACCCGCTGCTGCAAGGCGCCAAAGGAATCCGCTACTGTCGCAATGGCAGAGCCATCCATGCACAGATTGTAATACATAGCGCCGCCGCAAGTCATATCCAGGCCCTTTTCAACAGGGCCATGGCTGATTAGGTTCAGCATCAGCTCCGGCTCGTTATACTGCTGATACTTTAAATGAAACGCCACGCCCTCAGCGGTTACCTCCACCGCGCGGGCCATATGTTTTTGATACAGCTCCCACAGCCGTTCCGTGGAATAGGGGCCTTCCTGGCTCATCATTTCATCCAGCGCCACCTCAAACACCTTGGCGCTGTTAATTTTCACACAGTCGTTTAAGCAGTACTCAAGGCCCGGAAGGCTCATCCAGTGGCAGCCTACCGCGATTCTCCGCCTCGCCAGCGACTCTGGATAACCCAGCCTCATAAAGCCTCTGTTTAAAGCTTCGTCTCCTGAGAAACGAGGCCAGCCATTTTTATTTTTGAACAGGTAATCTACCGCTTTATGTAAAAATTTCCGGTCAATATTTTTATCAACTCTTACAGTGATATTGCACGCGGAATCCAGCTTGTCGGCACCTTCCAAAACCATATAGCTGAACTCGCTCAGCAAGGGCTCTCCATTTTCGTCCGTCCCGCCGATCTGGTAATAATGGGGGTCGTTCAGCAGCAGGCAGGCGATATAGAAGACCGCCTCGTCCCTGGTAATCCTCCCAGCCTCTAAGTCAGCGTCGTAATACCGCTTCAGTACCTCATCCAATTGAAACCCCGCGCCGTCCCTGTTATAGGTCCGGCTTGCCATATTGAACCAGCATACCCACTGGCAGGCTTCGCGCATGGTTTTAGGTGCTCCATTCAGAATATTGCGGTTTACCCGAGCCATTTGACGCAGGTTCTCCTTCAAAACCGGGTGGCGTTCCGCCTCGGCCATCCTCTCGCCTTCTGCTATCGCCCGGGAGATCCAGTTTTGAATTCCCCGGATCACCAATTCCTCCGCGTCGTAAAATTCCGCGTGCTCCGGATGCTTTTTCCGATAAAACGCAAGCTTTTCCAGCAAGCCGCCCCAGCCTAAGCTTAACCCAAGCTGGTAATCGCCGCCGAAATGGGCGTCGGAGCCGATGCCGGAAATGATGCCGTAAAGCTCCTGCTCCGGCTTCAAATAATCATAGGAAAAGTTAGGATTCCAATGCAGCCCCTTTTCCGGTGATTTTTCTTCAAACCAAATCATGCTGAACATCCAGCGGCAGGAAAACGCATCCACCGGGTCAATGTAGACCGGATGCTCGCTCATCAGCTTATGGAAGTTTTTGCTCCAGCCGTCATAGCCATACCAGGAACCGTTTTCATGGTTGGGGATGCAGTGAAATTGATAATTTTCAGGAGCCGGAATGCTGCCGTAATCATCGCCATCCTGATACACCTTCATCTTGGATTTGGCCTGGGTTTCCTCCAGCTTTCTCTGCTTCAAAATCCTGATCCTGTCGTCATACCCCATTGGCGTATCCGGCTTAAAGATATTAATTCTGTTGACCATAAAGCTCTTCCTTTCTCTTTCAGCCTACTCTCACAGGAAGCCCGGATTTCCGCTTCGCGACCTGCTCCAGGCGCTCAGCGTCCTCTGTCTTGGTGGGACGGGTTCCGGCAAAATCATTTTTCACCTGCAAGGCGTCGTATTTACTTTCTCCCAAAGGATTGAACAGCAGAAGCTCATAATACCGCGCGCCGCCTAAACCGCCTACGTATTCCGCGATATTTCCGATTTCCTCCTCGTTGTCGTTTACGCCTGGGATAACCGGAGTCCGCACCAAATAGGGCTTTCCGGAATCCGCAATTCTTTTCGCATTTTCCAGAATGCGCTGGTTGCTGACCCCAGTCAATTTTTTATGAGCGCTGCTGTCAAAAATTTTAATATCAAACATGACCAAATCCACAAAGGGCATCAGACTTTCATAAACCTTCCAGGGAGCGTATAAGTTCGTTTCAATAGCGGTGGAAATATTCTCGTTCTTCAGAGCTTTCAGCAGTTCTACAGCAAATTCAGGCTGTGTGGATACCTCGCCACCGGAAAGCGTCACGCCTCCGCCTGAGTTCCGATAATAGGCTCGGTCCTGCAAAACCTCAGACATGACCTCCTCCACAGCCATCTCTTTTCCAGACATCACCAAGGCCCCGGTGAAGCAGCTTTGCGCGCAGGCGCCGCAGCCGGTACATACGGATCGGTCGTAATGCAGGATACCGTTTTCTATGGTTCTGGCTCCCGCCTTGCACGCCTTTACGCAGGCACCGCAGCCAATGCAGTTTTTCGGATACACCATCAACTGCGGCTTGACGGACAGAGTTTCCGGATTATGGCACCAGCTGCACGCCATGTTGCATCCTTTGAAAAACACCGTGGTGCGTATTCCCGGCCCATCCTTCAGCGAAAATCGTTCAATTTCTGTGATAACACCTTTCATTTCCTGTTCCCCTTTCTTTGGGATTTTCGCGCCACGCAAACAGGGAGACCCTCCCCCTCAGGCGGCGCCTCCCTGCTGCGTTGGATACTCAAGACGCAGCGGTAAGCTCAGCCGCCGCGCCATATTCTATTATAATCTCCTCAAGCTGCTTAGGATTACCGGCCCAGCTCCTGGAAGGTAACCTCCCTCCCCAGCCGGGCGGATTTGTAAAAGGCCTCGATCATGGACACCACATTCATAACCTCATCCTTCCGGATCGGATATTCCTCTATGGTCATTTCTCCGTTGAGCACCTTTAAAATGTAGTCCATTTCGTGAATATGTCCGGTAAAGTCTGAATACTCAGAATAAGGATCGGGGAAAACCCTGGGAATAACATCCGTCTGGTAAGCACCCTGGGTAGTCATCAGCTTCAAGCCGTCGTCGCCGATGGTGAGTCCTCCCTTGTCGCCGCAGATGCTTACCGTATTGCTGTTGGGAAGATTCAGCGCCCACGAAATTTTAAAAGTAACGGTCATACCGTTGTCCAGCCGAATGTATCCGTTGGCGAACTCCTCAACGTCAAATTCCCTCATATCAAATTTTCTTGGCGTAAACAGACCGGTAGGAGCTCCGCTTTCCGCATTGGAAAACTCAATATTTTTTTCCTTGCTGACAATCTTGGTTACCGCATTCCCGCTGACTGCCACCATTTTCGGGTTTCCGGATAGATACATCAAATAGTCGCACATATGGACGCCCAAATCACAGAACGCACCGCCCACGTTTTCCTTCGCCATATGGAACATTCCCCATCTCGGAACACCGCGGCGTCTAACCAGGTTCAAATCCGCGTAATAGATTTCTCCCAGGCATCCGCTCTGCGCCAGGCTGGCGGCCGCTTTGAAATTGCCGGTAAAGCGCAGAGACTGGATTACGAACAGATGCCTGCCGGCCTGATCCGCCGCGCGGAACATTTCTTCGGCATCCGCGCAGTTCATCGCAACGGGCTTTTCACAAACCACATGGCAGCCTGCCCGGAAGCCGGCCAGGGTATACTCCTTGTGGTAGGCGTTGGGAGTACATACCGAAATAATATCCGGCTTTTCTTCTTCCAGCATTTTGTAGGGATCCACATAATACTTGGGAATCCCATGCCGCTCGGCAGTTTCTCTCGCCGCTTCCTCCCGGATATCCGCCACGGCTACGATTCTCACCTTATCTCCCATGGCTTGATAGGCGGGAATATGCGCCGCATTGCAGATCATGCCATTGCCGATAATCGCAACTTTATATTGTTTCATTTTGTTCTCCTCTGTTTCTGAATCTGAAAGTGTTTTCACCGGGCCGGCCTTTGCCGTTTCGAAGGCCGGCCCGTATCTTTTACAATGGTGTTGAAGCATCGCGCCGGCGGAAGAAAATCAATATTCCCCCGCTAGGCAAAGCTTCAGATGATCCAGCGCCTGCTTATTATAGCGGCGGGGATTATCCGTAAACTCAAGCTCAACCGACAAATTGCCGTCATAGCCGACATTCTTCAGGGCCTGGATTACCGCGGTATAATCGCAGATGCCGCATCCCGCGGGGATATTGTTTCGAGAAACCGCATCGCTGTCCTTGCAGTGAACGTTGAAAATATGCTTGCCGCCCAGCATATAGATGGTCCATTCCGGGTCGATATGCTGCATAACCAGGTGGTTGGTATCCAGTTGGATGCCAAAATCAGGGTCATTGATATCCTCCAGCATTTTGAGCATCGCATGAGGAGTGGAAACCATGGAATACGGGAAGCACTCCACCGACATCCGCAGCCCATATTTTTTGGCGGTTTGCAGGCACTTGCGGTAGCTTTCCATCAAGGTTTCCCAATCCTTCTGATAGCAGTAGCCGGCCGGCATATGATAGCCTTGCTTGATCGCCGGAGCCGCGGGATTAAACTTCCAGGGAGTCGCCCCGCAAGGCAGGGGCACCAGAGTGGATACAATTCTGCAGCCGATCCATTTTGCCGCTTGCGCGGCCTTTTCAAAATACTTGAGACTGTTTTCCCGCTTTTCACAGCAGCAGGCGTTCCAGCCGTCATCCTGAAAAACAAAAACATTCGGTTCCAGTCCAATGGATCTGGAATGCTCTCCCAGCGTCCTGCAGGCTTCCTCGGTAAAGAACTCATCTAAGGCCTCAGGCGTCCCCAGGTAATCCACGCCCTCAAAGCCCAGGCCGCGGATCTGGTCCGCAATTTTGATTAAAGAATCCCCCTCGGGCATATCCTCCGGAATCGGCGTCCAGCCCCAGGATACATTTGCTAATTTCATCATCTGTCCTCCTATTGATTTATTTTTTATCCAATCGTCCAGCAAGGAGTTTTTACCTCCTCCATTTTCAACGACCGGCTGGAACGGAGGCCCGCGTCCAGCATTGCCGCTGACCAAAGATTATTGTTCAAATCCATGGTAGCATGCAGAGGCTCTCCAGTCTCAAGATGGTGGAATACCTCTTCCGCTAAATTCGACCTGCCAGCAGGCAGAGGATAATCGTCGGAACTATATACCTCATTTGGGGTAGTGGAATATCTGTCATGATACACGCTCACATTAGCATGGATTCCATGGTCACCCCCGTTCTCCACAATCAAAGCGCCCTTTTCTCCCCAAACGATAGGTCCTGAATCGTAGCCGCTGCTGACTGTGTTCCAGGTTCCCTCCAAAATTGAAACCGCTTCGGGATACCGAACCATCAGAGAAGCGTAATCCTCCGCGTCGCCAAACCGGTGGTTAAAATTGGCTTTCAGCCCATAGACGCCCAGCGGCTTCTCTCCCAGATACCAGTTAGAGAGGATGGTACCGTAGCAGCAGTAATCCAGCATACTTCCGCCGCCGGCAGCCTCCTGATGCCACCATTCCTTGCCCAGCTGGCGGTCCGTCATAACCTGGCCGTAAGAAAACGGCCCCAGGGAATCCGGGTTCCGAAACTGGAAACGATATACTTTGCCGATCACGCCCTCGCTTACCAGCTTCTGTCCTAATCGGATACTTGCTTGCCAGGTAGTCGGCCAGTTAATGATACAATCCGCTTTACCGATTCGGGAGGCCCGCGCGATGGCCATAGCGTGCTCTGTAGAATAGGCCAGCGGCTTCTCCACAATTACATGGATGCCCCGCATCAGGATTTCCGGAATAACGGTTCCATGATACGCGTTCTCGCAGTTTACCAGCACCAGGTCCGGCTTCAGCTCCAATAGCTGCTGATAATCCTCAAACACATCGGTAAAGCCGCATTGCTCCTGGCATAGCTTTAAGTTCATGCTGCGGCTGGAGCTCTCAAAGTATTCTGATTCCACCATTGGCTTCACATCCGCGGCTCCGATCCATTCCACCCGCTCCGGCATGGCTAAAAAAGGCTTAATCTGATCCAGGACATGCATATGGGCAAAGCCCACTAATCCAATGCGATATTTCTTTTTCATCATCGCTTACCTCATTTACTATGTATTACAAGTCCGCTTCTCAAAACGTGGTATGCAGGGGAACAATGCTTCTTGTCTCGATGGCCTCTGGGATGGTGCACATAATGTCCACCACATGTCTGGCATGCTCAGGGGGCAGCCCTACGGGACGGTCTTCTTCGATGGCATAGATCAGATCCTGAACCACCTTGCATTGGAAGAAATTCATCTCGCAGGCCGGAATATCCCACTCCATCGGCTTCAGCCAGCCGCGGATTCCCCGTTCCGGCGCGTCCAGATAGACCTCTAAGGAATCCATGGGATTCATGTTTCCATTGTTCGCAAAAGAAATCGTTCCCTTGGTGCCGCAGATTTCCATCTGGGGCGCTCTGCTGTCTTTTTGGCAGAAGCCCGATTCCACCACCGCCATGGCTCTGTCTCCGTAATCCAGGGTAATGATGTAATTATCATACAGCTGGTCCGCCTGGATTTTCATCCCGTCAAAGGTCCCGGTTCTCACAGTACGGACAGGCTCTGAAATTTTCGCCATACAGCCTACCGCTTTTGCCGGCCCCAAAATTCCTGTGGTCATAGTCAGGCCGTGAACGCCCATATCATACAGGGCGCCGCTTCCGGGGCGGTGGAACCAGGTGGGGTCCGCGGTACGGTACTGGAAGTACTCGGGGCCTCCGTGGCAAACATTGGTATGAACCTTCATGATTTCCCCAATGCAGCCGTCCTCGATCAGCTTTTTCGCAAACCTGATATCATCCCGCAGCATATGGATTGGAGAAGCGGTATACTTCACGCCGGCCGCTTTCGCAGCCTCGATCTGCTCGGTTACCTCTGCCACTGTCAAGCCTACCGGCTTTTGAGAGTAGAGGTGTTTTCCCGCGTTTAGCGCTTTCATATTGATTTCATGATGGGCCGGGATCGACGTGGTATTCATCAGGATCTCGAAATCGCATTTTTCCAGCAGTTCGTCGATGCTGGTGTACCATGCCGGCACATTAAATTTTTCCGCGTAGCCCTTCGCCCGCTCCGGAATAATATCGCAAACCGCCACCATCTCTGCTTCAGGGATATCCTTGATCCTGGGCAGGTAGGTATTGTCCGCAATTGATCCGCATCCGATCAAGGCGACCTTCCATTTTTTCATTTGTTTCGTTCCTCCATTACATTTGAATTTAAGGTAATACTTTTCTGAGCTGTCTGTTCGCTTTACAGCCCAGGCATCAGCTTTTTATTCCTGAGGTGGCAATTCCCTGAACGAAGAACCGCTGCGTAAACATAAAGAAAATAATCACAGGGAATGACAAAAGGAATACGCCGGCGAGAGTAAGATTTTCCTGCTGGAAATACGCGTTATTTACCGTTTGCAGTCCTACCACCAGAACATATTTCTCCTGTGTGCTGATAAACGTGGAAGGTACCAGGTACGAGTTCCACGTGCCGGTAAAATTAAAAATAGCGATGGTTGCCAGCAGCACTCCTGAGATTGGCAGGATAATCCGGAAATAGGTTCCGAACCGGCCAAGCCCGTCGATACGCGCGGCCTCCTCCAGTTCCTCTGGAATCCCATAAAAAAACTGCCTGGACATAAAGATAAACATGGACTGGGATAAATACGGAAGGATAATCGCCAAAAGCGTATTGACCAGCCCCATCTTGGCCATCATGATATACTGCGGAAGCAAAACCAGCTGGCCGGGAATCATCATGGAAAGCATCAGGCAAATAAAAATGACTTTCCTTCCCGGGAACCGCAGCTTGGCAAGCCCATAGCCTGCCAGAGGCGTAAAAAATATATTGCCCAAAACAACGGCCACGGTTGAAATAGCGGTATTGCCATACCATTTCATAATCGGAAACTCTGAAAAAAGCTCCTTATAGTTGTCCAGGCTCCATAAGGAAGGCATAACAAAGGAACCAATATACCGTTTTGGAAGCAGCGAGTTATACATTACATAAAAAACCGGAACCAAAAACAACAGTGCTAAAAGGATTAGAAACAAATAGATCAGGATTTTTCCAACGACGCTCTTTTTTGTTTTCATTTACACTGTTCTCCTTCCCGCAAGCTCCCGCACGGCGGATAAAGCAAAAATAATCAAAAACAGAATGACCGCGGCGGCGCTTCCATATCCCATATCCATATAGCTGAAAGACTGCTGGTACAGAAAGGTAACCAGAGTGCTGGTAGCGCCGGACGGGGAACCCAGCGGCGACTGTTTTGACATCGCCGCGATTTGGTCGAAAATCTGAAAAGCGTTGATCATACCGAAGGTCAAAACCAGATAGGTTGTATTCTTGATTAACGGCACGGTGATTTTAATCAGCCTCTGCCAAGCGCCGGCTCCATCGACCTTAGCCGCCTCATACAGCTCAGCCGGAACCTCCTGCAGTCCGCCGATAAAGATCACCATGTAAAAGCCTACCTGCTGCCACACATATACGATAATCAGGAACGCCAGCGCATATTTCGTGCTGGCAAACCAGCTCACATTTTCTAAGCCGAAAAGGGAGAAAAACTTAGTCGCGGGTCCATTCTTTACAAAAAAGTACATAAAGAAAATCGTTACCGCCACAGCCGAAATTACGTAAGGAATATAGCAGCTGGAACGGAAAAATCCCTTGCACCGTATTTTTCCGTTTAGCAAAACCGCGATTGCGAAGGAAATCAGGGTTTGCAGCGGTACAATAATCAGCACCATCAAAAAGCTGTGTCCCATTGCCGCAAAAAATTTGGGATCGTGAAACAACCGGATATAATTATCCAAACCGATAAAAGCGTTGGTCTCCGGCGTCGCGTAATTATACTGATAAAAACTGATGGAAATTGCTTTCACCGCGGGATACAGGAACCAGATCAGCCAAAAGGCGACTGCCGGCAACACAAAAAACCATCCGGCAATTGCTTCCTGTTTTCTTAATTTGCTGTATTTTTGTCTCTTTTTTTCTGTATTCTCTGCCATCATCCTCATAGCCTTTCTTAATGCCTCCCTACCGGCTCAACCAGCAGGGAGGCTGTAATCACTTATTCCGTTTAATAAGCATCCGTTAGGTTATGCGCCGTATTCTGCCTGAAGCTCCTTGACAATTTCAGCTCCGGTCAGGGATGAATCAGAGTTAAAGAGAGCCTCCTCCATTTTAGAAATCAAAGCGTCTGCAAACTCTTTACCGGCCGGCGGATAGTCGAAGCCATTGGATTTTGGAATAGCGTCTACCAGATCAGTCAACAAGGGGTTCTTTTCTTTATACTCGTCATGAAACTTTTCGTTCACCGGGATGTAACCCAGATCGATTAATGCCTCATCATGGGTATCATTCATCATATAGTTAATCGCCATAGCAACCTCTTTCTCATGAGCGCCGCCTTTCAGTATTGCATAGCCCGGTGAGTGGAAGGTGCCTGAGGCATCTTCATGGCCTTTCGCATGAGGAACTTTTATATATCTCACGTTCAGATCCGGAGCATTTATGGCAAAGTCAGACACATACCAGCTACCGCCGGTGGACATGGCCGCCTCTTCGGACATTATCACGTTACCGTCATAGCTAACGCCCAGCTCTTTCGGCGTAACCACATAGCCCTGGCGATAAGCGTCAATGATAAACTGAAGCGCCGCCGCGTTTTCCGGAGTATCGATGGTTTTCCCAAAATCCCAGCCGCCGCCGAAAGACAGGCAGTAGTTGGTGAAATGGTATTCTTGTGTATTGACGCACAAGCCGGTCATGCCAAGAGTATCCTTAAATACCTTGCAGGCATCCAAAACGTCATCCCAGGTTTCCGGGTAATCGGCCTCTGTCAGGCCCGCCTCGCTCCAAAGATCCGTATTGATAGCGAACACCGCAGGAGTCTGATAGAAGGGAATAGCATAAACATCCCCATCGACCGTCCAAACATCCTTTGCATTCTGATTTATTCTATCCCAACAGGTGATGGTACCGTCCTCAATATACTGGGTTAGAGGAACGATCAAACCATCGCGTATGTAGGGCAGATATAGCTCGTTAGGCATCACAACAAAGTCCGGCGCTGTTTTTGCCGCGATTTGCGCTGGAAGATTGTTCCAGAAATCAGCGTCTGTAGGGTACTTTTGGAATTCTACGTTAATGCCGATGGCTTCCGCCATCCCAACAACTCCAGCCTCATGTTCTGTATCGATTCTTCCCCAGCCTCCACAATGAAGTGTTACCACCTCACCGCTGGGTTCCTGAGATTCCCCGCTGCTCTGAGACGCTTCACTCTCTCCGCCGCTGCTTGTGCCGGAGCTCCCGTTTTGAGAGCAGCCAGCCGCTGTCCCTACCATAGCCGCCGCTAAAAACAGCGCTAAAAGTTTCTTTTTCATTTTTATCCTCCTCTGTTCTTTTAGTTGGTAAGACTAGTTTTTTAAAGTACCTCCTTTTTGTTTATTTTTACTGGTTTTGGAACTATATCTAGCATAATGAATTCAGGGAACGTTTTCTATAAACGCCATTGGAAAGTTTTTATGGATATTGAACAATTTCAATGAAGATAAATGAATTTATCTGTCGAATATCGTTTTTGTTTATTCACATTGACCTTTTTTATCCTGTATTGATAAAATTTTTTATTACTGTTTTAAGCCATTCCGATACTCAACCGGAGTGCACTGCATAATTTTTTTGAAGACGATATTGAAATGGGTTGAGCTGTTAAAGCCAGTCAGTTCCGCAATCTCATAAATTTTCAGCCGGAAATCATTCAAGTATTCTTTCGCCTTTTCAATCCGGATGTTATGAATATAATGCTGGACGGAAACCCCAAGCTTTTTTTGAAACAAGCGGCAAAGATAGGATTTGCTAATCATCAAATGCTCCGCGATTTCATCTAAGGAGATATCGCCGCGGCTTAAATTCTGCTGAATATAGTCGGTAGCCGCCCGGATTAAATAATGTTTTTGATCCAGCTCCGGCTCTTCCGCTTTCAACTCCCTTTGGAACTCCGAAAGGAACTGTTCGGTATCCTCTAGATTTTCGCATTTTTGCAGCTTGTCAATCGTTTCTTCTGGAATTTTCCCCTCCTGCAGCAAAATGAAGCGAACCATATTGGAAAAGAAATTCAGAATTCCCGCAACGTCGAGATTTTCCCTGTGATGACGCCGTAACCATTGAATAAAAGTATACAGATGGGAAAAGGCATGGGAATACTGCTTTTGGGAAATACAGGAGTTGATCTCATTTAACCCGGATTTAACCTCTTCCTCGCTCAGCGTTCTGGCTGGCTTCCGCACCTCTTTGAGAATTATTTTATCCGGCTGGAAATAATGAAGCTTGTAGGAATATTGCGCCCGCTCAAACGCTTCCGGCAAGCTAGAAAATTTCGAAACGATACCGCTTGCCCCATAGTAGGTCTCCGCGTTTAAATAATTTTGAAATACGGTATACAACTCGTTGATCAGAGAGAAAACCTCTTCCTCCCACTGAGCCCCGCTAACGCTGTCCCGGCTGCTGAGCAAAAGCACATATTGGTTTTCCTGGAAAAGAAAAATTTCCATTTCCCGCGTTCGCTGGCGGATAACTTCCTTCGCTAAATTTGTGATGCTATGCTCTAAAGTAAAGGGATAGCCATCCTCATACCGGGTAAGCACCTGCCGATAATGGCTAACACCAAAAACAACACAGCAGAGTCCTCCCTCTTGAATATGCAGCCGGCTCACCGGAACTGAATGTCCGTCCGCCTCTGTTCCTTCGGTAACCAGGCGCTGTAGCCAGCTGTGCCGCGAGCAGCCGCCCCATTCCTCTTTCTCTTCCGACGCCTCCTTATTCTTTCTTTCCTCTCGGACCGACTGGCGGACTTCCTCTAAAATATTTAGGATGTTTGCGCTGTTGATCTCATTCTTTCTTAGATAATCATAAGCGCCGTTTTTCATAGCCTCCTTTACAAAATGGAAATCATCGTGGCAGCTGAGAATAATGACCTTACAGTCAATTTCCATTTGCTGAAGCCGTTTCAGAACCTCTATTCCATCCATAACCGGCATACAAATATCCAAAAGCACGATATCCGGCTGTTTCTGCTGAATCATTTCCAGACCGTTTTGGCCATTGTCGGCTTCTCCTATGATCTCATAGCCATAGTTCTCCCATTCTACAGAGGACTTAATTCCAAGTCTAACTAAGCTTTCATCGTCAATTATGGCAATGCTGATCTTATTCATCTGCCTTTCCCTCCTTATAAACGCGGGCCGGGATTTCCACAAGCACTCTGGTATACCTGCCTAACTCACTGTCAATTTTCACGCCGTAATCTCCGCCGAACGTATATTGGATTCTTTTGTTGACATTGTATAATCCAATTTTGTTGAAGGAATGGGAATTCTCCGAGCGTTCCTCCTTTAGCGCCTGTCTTATCTTTTCCCTGCTCATCCCCTTCCCGTTGTCGATTACCTCATATAAAATCCTGTCCCCCTTCCGGCTGATGTTGATTTTAATCGCGCATGACTGCGTCATTTTATTAAAGCCGTGATAAATGGAATTTTCTACAATAGGCTGCAACAGAAATTTTAAGGTTTCGTAGCGTTCTACCCCTGGTTCCACTCGGATCAGTGTAACGATTCTGTCGAAATATTTTAAATTGATCAGATTGATATAATCCTTGATCAGATCTATTTCATCCTGAATCCGGATGACCTCCTGGCTGTTTTTCGATGAAAACTGCATCAGCTTAATCAAAGAATCCAGAGCCGTCACCATCCGTTTGGAGCCCTGCATATCCGCCATCCATTTAATTGAATTCAGGGTGTTATAGATAAAATGGGGGTTGATTTGGGACTGCAGCGCCATCAGCTCCGCTCGGCGGAGCTGGAGCTCCGTCTCGTAATTTTTGATGGTCAGGCTGTTGATTTCTTCAATCATGCGGTTATAGCTTCTGGACAAGCCCTTAATCTCCACCTGGTTTTCCGGAAGGGGATTCCCGCTTTTTTCCGCCTCAAACCGGCGCATTTTAACATACAGCTCCTGAAGTGGACGTGTAAAAATCTTGGAAATAAAAAGCGACACCAGCACCGCCAAGCCTATGAGAACCAACACAAGGGTAATCGTCATATAAGGAACCACTGCGATTTCCTTGTCCAGCTTGCTGCGCATGATCATTTTGACGCTTTTCCAGCCCTGATGGCCGGATTCCGACACCATCGCGTCGTAAAGAACGCCTTCCATTTCGCAAGAGGAAATTCCAACGCTCAAATCGCTCATAGAAAACTGTCCGCCGATTTCCTCTGATGAATCACTGAACACCACTCGATTTTCATCATCCACCAGGTAAAATTTTTCCTGGAAATTTTGGTCAGGCTCAGGCCACAGCTCCTGAAGGTCCCGTACATTGACGTTAATGATAATCGTTCCCAGCAGCCTGGACTCATAAGCGGAATAAATACTTCTTCCAATGGTCACACAATAGGGCTGCCGCGCCTGAAAGGATGCCTGAACCAAACCATTCTGATGAATTCCAATTAACGCCTGCGCTCCTTCTTTTTCTAAAATACGGCTGTACCATTTTTCCTCTCTAACATCATAAGCCGGATTAATGGTTTCTTTGGTGCAGTAGTAAAACATGTCGCTGTTTTCGGGAAAGATCGCGATTGTCTCGATCCGATTGTCCAAATAATAACCGTTCCTGTAAAGCAGTTCCTCTACCTGCCTTTTATCCCGGTAGTTTTGAAGCTGCGCTTCCGGACCCTGGTAGGTGTTTTGAAGGATTCTCGTGAGCTCCTCGCTCATGAGAAGAGAATCAGAAATTTTAGAAAGTGAATTAAAAAAATCATCTAAGCTGTAAATGATCTGATTGTTGTTTTGCAGCTCTCTTTGCTGCACATTGTTTAGCAGAACCTTGCTGAAGTATTGATAGCAAAAGCTGCCTAACACTACCACTGGGATCACGGCGATGGATATCATGGACAGCATCAGCTTTTTTCTCAGAGACATCTTTTTTCCCCTTTCGATTAGCAATATTTTCTGTGTTCCTGAGGAGCTTCCTATCTTTCCGCTGTAGCCAAAAAGCCGCCTGATGACAGCTTCATTAGGCGGCTTTCTGATGATTTTATTAGCAATAGGTTTAATCCCTAAGCGAAACTAAATTTCCTGTTTCCGCAGACTGAAACGCCGCTTCGATTACTTTCAGCACCTTGCGTACCTGCCAGGGCTGTACGATCAGTTCCGCTTTTCCGTCGATGGCGTCCCGAACATTCTTGTAGTATTCAGACCAATCAGCTTGCACCTCCGGCAGTTCGCTTTCCAGCTTTACGTTATCCGGCCTAGGCGCAAAAGTACGTGTCGGCCCCGCGGATGTCATGATGATTTCTGATTTTGTTTCCGCAGTGCTGTCCAGCCGGATAATGCCGCCGTTTCTGGAGAAATCATTCACATAAGCGGTAGCCTCGTCTCCTAAAAGAACCCATCTGGGCAATTCTTTTAAAACAAAGGTCCCAATTTCCACCTGGACATGCCTGCCATCCTCTAAATCGAACACCAGGAAAAAATAGTCCTCTACCTCTGTGGTTTTCACATGATAAGTTTTACAAAATACGCTCTTAAAATTGTTATAGCCCAGCATCCACATCAATTGGTCTATAAAATGCACTCCCCAGTCATAAAGCATACCGCCGCCGTGCTTTTTTTCTCCGCGCCAGCCGAACATAACGCCCCCGGAGCCATGAAGCCGGGATTGAATCGAGTATACCTTTCCCAATTCGCCGGAATCCAAAATTTTCTTTACGATCCGAAAGTCTTTATCCCAGCGCCGGTTCTGATGCACGGTGAAAATTTTTCCGTTGCGGCCCGCCGCGGCTATCATCTGGTCCAATTCCCGGACATTCATGGCAACCGGCTTCTCACAAATCACATGCTTTCCTGCATTCGCGGCTTCTACGCATAACTCCATATGCTTATCGTTTGGCACCGCAACCAAAACAGTATTGATCTCATCGCAGGAGAGCAGCTCCTCCAAAGTGGAAAAGCCTTTAATTCCGTTTTTCTCAGCAGCATGTACGCGTACCGGATCGGTATCGTAGGCACCAATCACCTGCACTCCTTCAATCCTAGATGCGTTTCTGTGATGAAAGCCGCCCATTCCGCCATAACCAATAATTCCCAGTTGAATCCCCATATTAAAATTCCCTCCGTTTTTATGTCGTACTGTTTGTGTTTATTATAAAATTGAGACTTTCCTTTTACAATAAACACGGTTGTTCAATCTCTTGGAATGTTGAACGAGTATGCCTTAATTTAGACAATTAAGAAAATTTATCCTGATTGGATTAACGCAAAAAAGCGCCTGAACATCTAATGTTCAGGCGCTTTAAGAGGCGCTGACAAAATAAGTATCCGCTATAAGCTCGGTCATCAAGCCAAATAAAAAAAGCCCCGAATGCAAACTGCGTGCCGAGGCTCTCAATTGGGATGCATTGACAAAAAGATCCCCGTCTTTGAGTGCGAGCAGACAGGCAAAAGAAAAGGCCGGACCTGGAACGCAATGTGCGTCCAGGCACAGCCTGGGATGCGTTGACAAAAAACATCTGCCTCAGACGCGGGTGCAAAAACAGCGCACCCCATAACAATGAGGTGCGCGTCTTGGGAGCGGCAGCTTGCCGCTGGGAAGCGTTGACAAAAAAGATACCCGCTGAAAATGGGCCTCCCAGGTTCAGAAGAGATTCGCTTTCTTTTTTGCAGCATGATTTTTTCTTTTGAATATCCCATTTCTACAAGAGTATGTAATGCCGAAAAATGGGCTTTAATCTCATGCTTTCTACATAGAAAAAGAGAGTTGGATTTGGATGTCTCATTTTTGAGTTCCAAATTTCGACCTCTGTCCATCTTCAATAACGTGGAAGGAGGTGATATAATTACAAAAAAGGAGGTATTCTGATGAAAATCAGTAAAATATTTAACCTCAATAAAACGCAGTATGAACTAGACTTTGTTGATATAGACCCCAGTGTAGATACTCCGTTATTTCTTGACCCATACTATATTTCAAAATGTGATTTTCCATTTGCAATCGACGCACATGCGACTCTACGTTCATATTTTGAATTTTTGCTGGCACTTTTGCGAGGCCAAAAGATTCGTCAAGCCGAAGAATTATTTTCACATCTTGGAGAGAATAATGATGTTTGCCTTGGCATGTCAAGCGGAAAGCCTAATGGACATGGTATGGGCCCAGAAGATACTGCCGCCATTTTCAAGGAACTTTTAACAAGTCGTGCAGTCAAAACTGGTATCATGGAGGATATAGAAGATTTTCGGATTTTTGTCCCTAATGTGGATAAAGACAAAGTGTCTGACATGACGGCTAACATAATAAGAAGACATCTTATTGAATATACCAAAGAACAGTGCGAATTACACGGAATCCCATTGACACCAAGTGTTCCTTCAGGTATGTACTGGGATGCTCAAAAACGTATGTGGGATAATCAATATATAGAGCGCCTTGTTGTTGAAGGAAGACCCATTTTACTCGTTCCCAAGAGAATTGTTTCATTTACTGATAAGTACACCCCTTCTGAATATAAGCAACATTTTGTTCTAAACTTCCTTCAACATGAAAATCTTCAGCTTCATACCTCGCTAGTAAGGAAATACAAAAGCGGCGAGGAGTATGTAACTAAAAAGAGTATCCGCGAAAAAGAAGGGGTAATCGACAAGGAATATCTTGCTAGATTTACTGAGCAACATCCGGAAGTATTTGCGGACTTTAAACAGCAAACGGCAAAAAAACTGTCGCATGTAGATGGTGCAGTTCTTGATAATCTAAATCTTCGGGCAGTCTGCGAATATTTGACACAAAAACTGGCAGAAATACCTTCCGGCACAGCAAACGCATCCCATTATCACAACTTGATAATTGGGATTCTTGAGTTGCTGTTTTATCCAAATCTTTCATCGCCAAAAAAAGAACATAAAATCCACGACGGAAGAAAGCGTATTGATATAACGTTTAATAATTCTGCTGAGAGTGGCTTTTTCTTTACGCTACCTAACAAAAATGTATTGCTACCATGCCCATTTGTTTTTGTCGAGTGCAAAAATTACACGGGCGAAGTGGCTAATCCTGAATTGGATCAATTAAGTGGAAGATTTAGTAATCGTAGAGGAAAAGTTGGTATCCTAGCCTGTAGAACGCTTGATGAAAATGATTCCTTTATGAAACGATGCGCTGACACATATGAAGATGATAGAGGATTAATTCTTCCGATTACAGACGAGGATTTAACTGTTGCACTATCCTTGTTTTCAGAACAGGGCGCAAATGCGATAGAACAGATTTTGTCCCAGAAATACGAACAGATTGCTTTCACAAAATAAGTTGAATTAGAAAACCTGACTTAAGGTAGGTTTTCTTATGGCGATTTCCTTTAATAATTTCTTACACAATTACAATTAGATAATGCAATTTCTGAGTGTAAACTTAAGATAATTATCCTTCAAACGGTTCCATTTCTCAACGAGGAAAGCAGGCACAGAGCGACATCGGCAGCGCCCAAACTGCCTGTGCCTCTCTGTGCCTACTTCTTAGTGGATGGCGAGCAATTTCAAATTCCCGTGCTCCTCGTGTTACCATGTCCCTATAAAAAACACGAGGAGGGTAACCCCCATGAAATTTACCAAAGAAGAGAAGATAGCTTTCGTGAAACGCTACCAGGACGGAGAAACAGTAATCAAAATTTGCAACGAAAACCAAATCCCTCGTAGCACCTTCTATCGTTGGATACAAGACTATCAACAAACTGTGACCGATACAGGCACAGTAGTTACTCCGCAGGAGTTCCAATACTTGAAAAGAAGAATCAACAAGTTGGAGGATATGATTCAGGTTTTAAAGACGGTCAGTTGTACGGTTTCCTCGCCTTTGCAGGAAAAGCTCAAGGCCATGGAGCCACTTTACGGTCAATTCAGTGTTCACTCCCTGTGCGACGCACTGGAGGTCTCACGTGGCACTTTCTACAACCACATTTTCCGAAATAAGAAAGGCGACACACTTGCGGCTAAGCGGCGGTCGGAGTTGAAAACGCAGATTCAAAGTATTTATGACGATAGCGGACAAATCTATGGAGCGGGAAAGATCGCTGCTATCCTTCAAAATCAAGGGGTCAAAACCAGCAAAAAGTATGTTTCCCAGCTTATGAAGGAGTTAGGAATCGGCAGTGTCAGCACTACTGCAAAGAAAGAATATAAAAAATGGGAAAAAGGACAAAACAGAAATTTTCTGCAGCAGCAGTTCCGAACCGAGCGGCCGAATCAAGTCTGGGTCAGCGATATCACCGTTTTTAAATTCCATGACAAGTATTATTATCTCTGCGTCATCATAGACCTGTTTTCACGGAAAGTGATTTCCTATCGAATCTCCCACAAAAGCAGCACCCAACTACTTACCAAGACTTTTAAACAGGCCTACGCAGATAGACAACCAAAGGCAGAGCTCATGTTCCATAGTGATCGTGGAACGCAGTATATGTCCTATGCGTTCGTTCACCTGTTGGATGATTTTGGAGTAGAACAGTCTTTTTCCCGGACAGCGTGTCCCCATGACAATGCAGTTTCCGAAGCGTTCTTCTCCATTTTCAAAAAAGAAGAGCTGTACCGCAGGCACTATACGTCGGAAGGGGGTCTGATGAGAGGAATTGCCCATTTTATTGCCTTCTACAATACCGAACGTCCTCATTCTACCCTGCAATATAAAACTCCGGAACAGACAGAGCAGGATTACTGGATAAAAGAAAAGGAATCCTCAAAAATATGAGAATTCCGGGTTCGGATTTGATCTATTTCCATTTTTACATTTTGATTTTTCAATTTTTCTTTTTGGATGTCCCATTGCTACAAAAGAGGGCAACCCCAAAAACGTGGCTTGAATCCTCGGTTTTCGGCATAGAAAAAGAGGCCGAAATTTGGATGTCTCATTTTTAAGTTCCAAATTTCGACCTTTATTCATTGACAAAAAAGATACCCAGCAACAGAGGACTATCTACTGCCTTTTGCTTCTGTATCTGCCTACACTTGAATTTGAGCACGGGTTCTGACTTGTTCGCGCAACCGGATATTAGCTCGTTCACTTATCTTTTGGCGAAGCTGTATGTCTTCTGCATTATCATACGAGAAAGTGACTGCCAAAGCATAAGGTTGAGGCTCCATCTCATATGGATGTTTGAATTTAGACTTGCCTGTAATAAGAACATAAATATAGGGGTCATTATTATCCCATAATAAATCAGAGCCCCCATGTGCACTTTTTTCCCATACACGCTGTTGAAGCGTTGAGTCTCGTACTTCTGTATAGCCGGGAGAAAAAGGAGCACCGTGTTTACGGCTAAAGTTTTCGATTATATATTCTGCTGCCGCTTCGTCTGCGTCCGTTTTTTTCCCTTTATAGCTTAGCAATGCTTCTGCATCAATCCGCCGAAACACCTCAAACCACAAACTGTTTGCAATATATGCTTTGCGACTTAGCCGAGTTGGAGGATTGTAGGCGAATCCTATTGATATTCGTTTATTCGTTCTCAAGTCCAAGAATTCTGTTGGTACAGGAATTTTATAGAGATGGATCTCCCGCAAATTCAATGCATCCTCCGCGAACAGAGTGACGTGGTTGCGATCAGAAAATAATGTAGAATCATCGACCTTACCATAGCCACATAGCTGTAACCGCCATGCTTGTGGCTGCCTTTGGGCTCCAGTAAAATCTGGAGGGGTTATAGTCTCAAGCCAATCTTTTTCATAACACTTTGCTGAACTTGCCAATAAAGCCCTTATCAAGTTTGAAGAGGGGACTTCTCCAAGCTGGGATTGCAATGCTCTTTCGAGCCTTGCTGCAATGTGTGTCACATGGGGAGCGGAGAAGCTGGTGCCTTGCCAACCCTTGAAAACTTTTTCAAGGGTATTGTTTAATGTTGGCTCATTTAAAGCTCGGTTACTGTTCCAACGAGGTCTACCTCCAATTTGCTGCACAACAGCAAGATTTCCACCATAATCAACAAACTCCGGTTTTATAGCACCATTTACGCCGGCCCCCGTTCGTGTGAACACAGACGGATAATCTTTTTTACCGGCTGATAAAGGCGTTGGTCGTTGTGGAAAACTCTCAGGTTCTTCGTATCTCGTGATAGATCCAACTGTAATTCCTAATGCCGTCGTCGCCGGATCGATTAATCGATGGCCTGTGCCCAATAGTTGATTTCTGCTTTTTTCCATCAACTCTATTCTATTATTGAAATCCGGCACATCTATATTGGATACATTTCCTGCACTGACAACAATAACGATGTCCAGTTCACGCACAAGTTCGTCCAGTAATGAGGCCCAGGCCATTTGTCGACCTCCGGTGTAAATTCGGTCAATATCTCCCACGGATAGATTATAAATGCGGCAATTATATTCTCTATGGAAATATCGAATTGCTTTTTCGACAAGCTGTTCAGGACGCTTATCGAGTGGGAACCCTGTTTCATCATTACCAAAAGGATTCTGCAGATTATGCATCACCTTTCCATTACAAATCCGAACAAGAGGTTTGAACACTCGGTTGGTTTTATCAAATTCATGAAAATCGCCATAGGCAACTATACCAGCTACGCCAGTACCGTGGCCGTTGAAATCAGATGGCGAGTTTTCAGTCAAATCGAAGTCTTCTTCAGCCACTATTAACGATGATAATAACAAGTTGCCAGAAAACACGCCCGAATCAATTACACAAGCAAGAGGAGCATCATCATCGAGCGTATCGTGGATTTGTGGAACAAACTCAGGAGAATATAATTCACATTGTTCCGTAGATACAACGCCCAAGGGTAAATCAACTAAGGCAATTAGATCTAAATTGCGGATGGCCTCAAGTGTGAAGCGATTGACTCTTGCGCGGCCAAGAAGCAGATTGGGCAGAGCAAATAAATCCCCGCACAGATTACTTTCACCTGTACCTAAAGCCTGTTTAATTTGCGATTCGATGAAACTTTTACTTGCAGGGTTCCCATTATACCAAACATCAATATCCACCAAAAACAGACCGTCAGGTAGGGTGTCCTCTGCAATAGCCACCGATAGCTTCTGACCAGTACGATCTTCTTTTGATAGGCGTCGTATATCATTTATACAAGCAAAAACGTCGCTTCTTTGTCTATATGTAAGCATCCCCGCATCATGACTGTCGATTTCATATAATACACGCTCTTGCTCAAAACTGGCGATAGCATCCTGGCTACTAAATTGGACTATGAGTTTCGCTGTACCATCTTTGTGTTGAATTTCTTCAACTATAGATAATCCTAATTTGTTCTGCAACAAATCAACATCAGGCTCCATCACATCACTTGATATTTCCAGCACCAGCAAATTGTCGGATTCAATTCCCGCTGCATTTCGAGCTTCTTTAATCCCCTCGATGGCCCCCGATAGTCCAGATTTAAGTGATTCACCATGACTTCTACGGTTACGGACAGGGGGTCGAGGTGCTCCTGGAAACGAAGGGAATTTATATTCCCACTCACTAATTTCTTCTTTACGGATTTCAATGTGATTTTCCATTTAGAACCCGCCCCCTTTTCTAATACTGGGTTTTGCGTAGCAATACAAGTTTTTCCTGTTGTAATATTGCTTGTTCGATATCTTTTTTTGTATACATACGCCGACCATCAAGAATGCACTGTTTCATTACAGTTACTGCCGCTTGTTCAACATCTGAATGTGAAAAATGCTCCATATGTGGTAGAAACTCAACAATTATATTTTCGGATCCTTTGAATTGTTTTAATTTCAAATTAAACAGTCGAACTTTTTCATCGTTGTCAGGCAAATCGAATCTCAATGTGTTGTCAAATCTACGCCATATAGCATAGTCAAGTGATTGTTCAAAATTGGTAGCGGCGATTATTAATGAACGTCCTTTGAAGCTGTCTATCTGTTGGAGAAATGTATTAACAACTCTCTTTATTTCGCCATGTTCGTATTGATCGTTGCGACTTCGTGCAATAGCGTCAAATTCATCAAATAACATAACATAGCTATCACCATTAACAAAGTCAAATATCTTGCGGATATTTCCAGCGGTTTCACCTAAATAGGACGAAATAATAGCATCAAATCGCACATATAAGAGTGGCAATCCAATTTCGGAAGCAATGGCGCTTGCTGTGAGAGTTTTTCCGCAACCAGGCGGGCCATAGAAAAGGACACGCCTAGTGGGGTATACACCATTGCTCATAAGAACGTCCCAATTCAAAAATTCCCTAATGATTTGCTCTATTTGTTGTCGGTTTTCAGATGTAAGAACAACATCGGAGAGTGTTTTTTCTGGATATCTAATTTCAAATAGAGTTTCTTCATGGTCTTTAGTTTTTGATTCGGAAGCAGAAAATGCTGATAGACTTCTTTTAGGGAATGATGTTCCGGTACTAATAATTGTCTTCAGCTCATTCGCAAGTATTCCATGATTCTTTTTTCTTTCATCTTCAATAATTTCTTCAGCAACTCTAAGAAATGCTTCTCTATCTTCAATTTTGAAACTGCTAAAAAGTTTTTTCAATAAATCGGCTCTGGCCATAAATAGATTCCCTCCAAATTGTGTGTTGGAAATGGAGTTTGCTATAGCTTCTCAAGGTATTCTTTCAAAACGCTGGATAAACTCTGCTTACTGCAAAACTCCAAAAGGCTCATCTTAGCCAACCGACTGGGGGCAGTATGACCATTTTCCCAACGACTTAAAGTTGAAAAACTTACATTTAATTCTCGGGCGAATTGTTCTTGCGTTAAATTCAATTCCGTGCGGATTGCTTTTAACAGTTCATCAAATGTCACGGTAACACCCCCTTATATATTTATAGCATTTGCTATAGCAAAAAGCAAGGGGTTATACCAAAATTCTCACGTATGCGGTTATTTCATGACATACTCTCAATATAGAAAGAAGCAGGCACAGAGAGACACCGGCAGCGCCAAGCTACCAGCATTTCTCTGTGCCTGCTTCTCAGTGAAGGGGCTGGGTAATTTCAAACCCACCGACGAAGCGGATGCGGATCTCTTCTTTGGAGAGGACGGTCACTCGTTCGATCACCCGGTAAACCAGGGTGTCGGAATACTCCGTAAGGTCGAGATATTCTGCGGAGATGAAGGCCATGATTTCCTTGGCTTTGTTTTCTCGACCCATATCCTGCTGGGCATCCAGTTCCGCACGTTTTTTCATTTGTCTCAGCTGGAGCATTTCGTCGCTGATTTGCTTGATCCGCAGATCCACGATTTCACTCCCATCCATCGTAAGCAGCCGATCCAAGTCCTTATCCAGTTCATGGAGCCTGTTTTCTATCACAAGGGGATTGATAGCGGCATTTTCTCTACCGATGCAATGTATAAGTGCTTCCTGCAGGGTGGCGGCCATTTCTTCCTGGTGGCCTTGAACCAGGGAACGAATGGCTTTCAGGATAGCGGAATAGAGTTCATCTTCCTTGAGGCTGGGGGAGTCCTTGCAAGCCTTTGGCCCACATTCCAGCCGGTTGATGCATCGCCAGACGATTTGCTTCCGCCCATGGATGCTCCATGTCACCCTTCGGAAATAACAGCCGCAGTTCCCGCAGACAAGTCTTTCTGAAAGGGCGTATTTGCTGGTAAACCGGCCACGATTGGTCTTGGCTTTCTTGGCATTGGCGGGCTTTTTACTTTTCCTACGGGCGATTTCCTCTTGGATTTGGTAAAACATTTCCCTTGGAATGATGGCCGGATGATTGTCCTTGATGTAGTACTGTGGGAGTTCTCCATTGTTCTTCTTGACCTTGCCTTCAATGAAATCTGCCGTGTAGGTTTTCTGCAGCAGGACGTCACCCATGTACTTCTCATTCTGCAGGATGCGTTGGATGGCTTCCGTGCTCCAGTTTTGATTGCCGGTGGCGGTTGGAACGCCCATGCTCTCCAAGGTTTCCTTTATGGTACGCAGGCTATCGCCATTTAAGTAATTCTGAGCGATCAGCCGGATGATCTTCGCTTCTTCAGGCACAATTTTCGGCTCACCATCCGGCCCTTTGCGATAGCCCAGGAAGTTTTTATATCGGAAACTGAACCGGCCCTGCCGGTAGCCCATGCGGATGCCCTTGGTCACGTTGCCGCTGATAGATTCGCTCTCGGCCTGGGCGAAGGAACTCAGGCAGGTGAGGATCATCTCGCTGTTCATATTCGAGGTGTCGATGTTTTCTTTCTCAAATATGACCGGAATGCCCCAACTTTTGAGGATCCGCACGTGCTTGATGCAGTCCAGGGTGTTACGGGCAAAGCGAGAAATGGATTTTGTCAGGATAAGGTCGATTTTCTTCTTCCGGCACAATTCAATCATTTTATTAAATTGATCTCTTTTCTTGGTGCTGACGCCTGAGATTCCATCGTCCGCAAAAATCCCGGCCAGCTGCCAGCCCTCATGATGGGTGATTTTATCCGTGTAATAGGCCACCTGCACCTCAAAGCTGTTCTGCTGTTCTTCTTCCTCGGTGCTGACCCTACAGTAGGCGGCCACCCGCAGTTTCCGTTTTCGCTTTCGAAGGTCACCCATCAGGGGGTTCGCAGGGATTTCTGTAACTGTTTTTTGTACCATGGCGGTTCTCCTTTCAAACCACGATATCGTTCAGCAGGCGAAACTGTACAGATGCGTCCGGCTGCAAAATCACCTGTTTCACAGCCCTCTCAAAAAGTTCCCGATCCAGGGTCGTGTCATTGCTGTGTGCCTGAAAGAGAGCTTTCAGGGTAATGGTCAGATGGTCTGCTTCCTTGATGGAGCAGGTTTTGTATTTTTCAGCGGCACACTCAAGAATGAGAGGGAGCAGCTCATTCGGATCCACCTCCCGCTTATTCATTGCTTGATTGATTTCGTTGGTCAAGCGGGCTGCCTGTATAGACAGGCTGTTATTGGTTGTAGGATTTCGCCCCGCAATCTTCGGCTTATGGCAGCACATAAGCAATTTATCTGTTACGGCTTGCAGCAAATCATAGTCGGTTGTCAGACAGAACGGTGTGCCACACTTTTTGCAAGTCCAATGGATTCGGGATGATTTTAGTTTGATTCGTCTCAATTTTTCTCCACAACTACAGCAGACCAACTTTTTCTGTATGAATATGATGGAAGAGTAGGTAGTTGCCTTCTGTTTTCTTATAGAAGTAATAGCTGACCCCATCTCCTTGCTGATGATTGGAGGAAAATCTCCGGCATTCCAATATCGCTCATCATCCAGCATCCTTGCAATCATATTTTTGTTCCAATGCTCGGTGTTTTCCCGGAAGCGAATCCCGGTTCCTTCTGCGTAATCAGCCAATTGCTGAAGCGAGGCACCGTTTAAGTAGTCAGAAAATAACTCCTGAAGCAGAGCATTTTCCTCTGGACGGGTTACAATCTTTCCATTCACCATGTGATACCCGAAGGGAAAGTATCGGATCTTTTTCACGATTGGGCCCTCCTTTCCTCGAGAACCAGCCCGTTGGCAAGTTGAAAGCAGAGCTTTTCCTGATAAACTGTGATCTGTTTTACCATGCTCTGAAAGACGGAAGGGTCAAATTCCAGCATAGGTTTTGCCCCTTCCAGCAAGTCAAGCAACAGGCGAGTTCCTTCGATGGCGCTGCTGGTATCGTCCGGCTCCTGACGCTGGCGCAGTTCTTGACGCAATTCCTCGATTAGTTTGTTGTTTCGATTGCTCCGTTCAATAAAAATAGCAGAATCAATGCACCCTTTGGCTTGTAACCTTGAGAGCGAGTGATTCTGCGTGACTAATTCTGAAATTTTTTCGTTTAAATCCATTATGTCTGGCCGGCTACAAACGGACTTCGCCTGTAACTCCAGCAACTGGTTCATCATAGTGCTAAGGATATCTATATTGTCTAAGAGCTTGTTGTACATAGATAGGAAAGCCATCAGGATTTCCTGCTCACGAATATTTGGCATGGGGCATAAATCCTTGGATTTTCTGTGTAACGCACAGAACCAGAAATTCTCTCCGTTACTTTTATGTTTGTGAAAATAAGAGCCGCAAAGCGCACACTGCATTGTACTCCTTAAAGGAGTCTGCTGCATTTCCACCGATGGAGGATGCCGTTTCCTCCTTCGATTTAGCAGCTGTTGAACGGCCTCAAATGTTTCTCTTGAAATAATGGCCGGATGCGAATTCTGAATATAGTATTGCGATAGTTCGCCATTGTTCCTTTTTTGCCGGAGTGGTAAGTCCTCAGGAGTATATCTCTTTTGAACCAATGAGTCACCGATGTATTTTTCATTAGACAGGATATATCGAATCATTGTAGAATGCCATCTGCCCGATGGTTTCTTATCTGTCTTTAGATTCGCCGCATTTAATTCGTCTGCGATTTCATCTGTCCCTTTTCCAGACAGATAGCTATTAAAAATATATTCGACAATGGGAACCTCCTTGGGATTAGGTACAAGCGTGTTGTTTTTGAAGAAATAGCCCAGCAGATCCTTGGATGTAATAAAATCGCCGGATTTCATCCGGCGCCGGTAACTCCATTTCAGGTTCTTCGATATGGAGAGGGATTCTTCCTGGGCGGCAGAGCCCAAAATACTCAGCAGCATTTCGCTGCCCATGTTTCCAGTGTCAATGCCCTCTTTTTCAAATTCCACCGCCACGCCAAGCTGCTTGAGTTCTCGCACGGTCTGAAGGCAGTCGAGAGTGTTTCGTGCAAACCGGGAGATGGATTTCACAAGGATACGGTCTATTTTCCCGGCACGGCAGTCGGCAAGCAGGCGTTGAAAATCGTCCCGCTTGTCGGCTGTGGTGCCGGAAACCGCTTCGTCGGCATAAAGGCCGGCAAACTCCCATTCGTCTTTGGATTGGATGAAGTCGGTGTAATAAGCTACCTGGGTGGCAAAGGAATTCAGCTGGTCGGCTGAATCGCTGCTGACACGGGCATAAGCGGCAACCCGCAGCTTTTTGGCTTGCTCTGAGATAGGTTGAATCACTCTGACCTGCGGCATCTCTGCCACCCCCTTTCCGGCTGGACATCTTTTTTGTCACACCCAACACTACCACAACCGGCATGGGATAGCTATTACGACAACCACTAAATACTGAACTCAGAGACTCCGTACTTTTCGGCAATAGCAACATTGGCTTGCTGACAGTATTCTGCTGTGATTTTCCCCTGCTCCATCAGCTTCTTCAGCATGGAAAACAGCACAAAGTATTTAATTTCCCTGATCACCTTTTCGTCCGGAAGCGCCGGAGTAAAAGCAGGATCCATGGTAGGTTCACCATGGAAGCCGGAGCCCTTTTTGGGCGGCTCTCCTGAGAAAATGTTGTTCCAGCCCTTTGATGTAGAGTTCATACCGCAGGTCGCTTTCGGTGGTGATCAGCACCGCATTGTGATCCTGTAGGAACTCCAATATCTTCATAAGGATAGCGGGGTCATGGCTTAGGCGGGTGAGGTTCTGCACAAGGACAGCTTGGGCGAGGCCGTCTTTCACGGCCCGCATCATCTGCTTCAGGCCCATTCTGGCCATGCTCTTGCCGGAACCCATATCCTGCGAAGTGCCTGCGACAGCGTATGCTCTGCGCTCCGCTTCATCCAGCAGGTTTTGCATCTGCTGGAACAGCACCTTCAGATGCTTGTCGCTGCTACGGCTGTATAGCCACATGGGGCGGTCTGCATAGGGAAAACTCATCGTGCGTCGCCCCCTTTCCCCTTTGAGGGCGGCTTTGGAAACAGAGGAAGGGAAAGCGCAGAGGCGTCTTTGGCGTGGATGTGTACCTTCTGTTTTTGAAATTCGGCTAACACAGGGAGGATCGCATCGAGCTCCCGGCCAAGATGACGGAGGCTGGGCATCATCACCGCACCCACCTGTCCTTCTCGGATAGCCGCCAGCATTTCCTGAACGCCGGGCCGCTCCATGGGCGGCAGCTGCCTGCTGGAGTCAGTGGAAACCCCGGCAACCACAAGGCCATTTTGACGGGCCGTATGTTTCATGGCTTCTACGCTCAAATCTCTCCACTCTGCTTGCTCGGAACTCTTGGAACTGGCATAGAGCCAGACTTTTTGCTCTATTGGCACAGTGGCTGTTCGGAAATAAACTGCCACCTTCATATTTTTCTTGTCCATCTATGGCAACTCCTTTATGGCATAAAATAATCCGGGCCTTTCTTCGCCCGGATGAAGTCCTCCACATCTTCTATTTTGGCAGTGATGCGGATCGGTGGCAGGGTTTCCAGCACAGCTTTATGGTATCGCTCTCCGGGGGCGGCACGGTGGTCCAGGATGCTGACCACGCAAGTGTCGGTTTCCGTGCGGATGGCACGGCCAAACCCCTGGCGGAGTTTTACCTGCATATCGGGTATCACCACAGTTTTAATGTAATCCTGCAAGGTGGGGTACTGCTCCCGTTCCGCTTCGCTCAGTGGGTCCGGGACGGGGAAAGGCAGCCGCACAATGATCAGCGACGACACCATATCTCCGGGAAAGTCCACCCCTTCCCAGCAGGAGCCCGCTGCGAACAGCACAGCGTTTTGAGCCTGCTTGAAGCGATGGATGACATTCTGGGAATGCCGCCAGACCTCCATCAGCGGGAAGGCCATCCGGCCCTTCACCTGGTTGTAGACAGCGCCCATAAGGGAATAGGAAGTAAACAGCACCAGCGTGTGGCCATGGGTAGCGTCCACCAACCTGCAGATCTGTTCTGCCAGACACTTGGCCTCCATTTCGCTGCCCATTGGCGTTTTCGGCAGGTCCCCCGGAATGTAGAGGATGCAGTTTTCCTGGTAGTTGAAGGGGGACTCCGCAATAAAATCCTCCAGCCGCTGGCTTGAAGACAGCCCCATGCGCTGCCGGGTCCGGTGAAAGCTGCCACCGGCCATGAGGGTGCCGGAGGTGAGAATGGCGGGAATGTTGTTGCGCCAGAGCGCACGGTTCAGCTGCTCCGGCACCTGCCGGCTGGCGGCGCAGAGGCTGGGGCTGCCGGTCCTGTCGTATTGGATGTAAAGGATATAGCGACGATCCCCCGTGAAGAACAGGTTCAGCGCCTGCTCTGTTGTTCCCAGCCGGTGAAGGATCCACCGTGGCAGATGGGGCGCCAGCTGCTTTTGCAGCAGCCGGAGAAGGGAGAGGCAATCCCGAAGGGCCGCCTCCCGTTCTGCGGTCAGCACGAAGGCAGTGCGCTGCGCTTCCTCCAGCAGTTCACCACGGCACAGGGCGCCCATCAGCGCCCGGAACTTTTCCCGCAGGTTCTGCGCCGCAAGGATATACTTCTCTTTTGTGAGCAGAGAACAGAGTTCATGAAAATCCTCCGCCGACAGGCTCTGCCCGTACATCTGACGGGCGGCATCCGGCAGCTTGTGGGCCTCGTCGATGACCAAAGCCCGGTAATCGTTCAGAAGGGGCCGCAGCTCCTGAAGCCGATGGGCTGCATCGGCCAGCAAATAGTTGTGGTTGCAGATCTGGACGAAAATCTCTGCACTTCGGGCCTCTTTCAAATATTGATGGTAGCGGCAGCTGTTCCGAAGCCGGCAGGTTTTCTCGCAGACCTTCGGAACGCACACCTGGCGGCGGTCAAAACCGCTCAGGCCGGTGACAGCGTCCAGGTCATAATTGCTATTAAGAGAGAACAACGCTTTCCGCTGTTCCTCGTTTTTGTTCTTCCCCTTGACGGCCTCCAGCCGCTGGGCGAGGCGGGCATCGCAGACGAACCGCTCCTTCCCCTTGCGAACCATGGCCCGGATAGGCTTCGGGATGATATGGTTTTCTAAAAAGATGCGGGATAAGAATGGGATGTACTCTCCGATGATGGCGTCCTGCAGGGCCACACTGGAGGTGGAGACCACCACCGGCTGGGAACCGGCAGGCCCGGATGGATAAAACTTTTTCAAAAGGATGCAGGCGGTCAGGTAGGCGTAGGTTTTCCCGATCCCCACCCCTGCATCGCACAAGGCAATTTTATTGTGGAGCAGGGTGTCCAGCATGGCATGGCACAGGGCAATCTGTTCTTCCCGCACCGCCAGCCCGTTTTGAGGCAGAAGGATGCGGAAGATCCGCTCGATCTCACCATGGGCCTGCTCCTTCAGGTCTATGTTCATATCGGCACATTCTCCTTGGTGCGTTGGCGGCAAACTGATGCGGCGCAGCAAAAACTGCGCCGCACGGATTCGCCGTCAACGGCAATCTGAAAAATAAAAGGGTTGATTCTGATGTGCCGTATTTGCAACTCGCCCCCCGGCAACCTTGGGAACCATGGGGGCAGGCTTGCAGTTTACAAGCCGTTCACTGGCTCTCCGGGGGTCTTGCTGATTACAACCCAGGGTCGGCCAACCCATCTGACGTGTGGGCAAACGGTAATGCGTATCATAATACTCCGGCCAGGGTCGTGGCGAAAAGGGCAACTGCCCCCTCTTTTCGGTCAAAAGGGATCGCTCGAAGCAACGACACAAGCTGCCATCCCATTGGGGAGTGGCAGCTGTGCCGCAGCTTGTCATGGCGCTTTTTCCATCGTCGCTCGCCTGGACGGGAACGTACCCGCATGGCTGGTATTGACTTTTCAAGCTACAGGCTGAACGTCTTTTTTCCCCGTTCATCCCATAGCCCAGGAAAAAGGGCCGATAGCTTCACGCTTCAAAAAACTTTTTCAGTTTTTTTCTCAGGCGCACCATGCGAAGGTTGACCGCCTTTTGTGTCAGGCCGGTTTTCTCAGCGATTTCATACCCGTTGTAGCCGGACATCTTCAAAAAGGCGATTTGGATGGTGAGCTTGTCCTCCTTGGAGAGGATACGCAGCAGTTCCATATCCTCGATACTGTCCATGAGGGATTCCACATCCTCGACGGGCAATTCCAAGTTCTGCGCCGAAATCATATCCACATAGGGAGACCACTCCACCTGCCGCTGCAGGTACCGGCGCTCTCGGTTGAATTCGGCCCAGTCGTATGTATGCAGGCGCTGGATGGTTTCCTCGTCCACGCCCAGCTCCCGGAGTTTCTTTTCCTCTGCTTCCTTCCATTTGAGCCACTTCTTTTCGGCTCTGGCTTTGTTATAAGCCATGGCTGTTTCCTCCGATCAATCTGAAATTTGAGAAAATTCAGATTGTCGGGGGCGGCGGCCTGCCGCTATGAGTCCTTAGCCATGACCTCCTTCCGCAAAAGCAAAAAAGGCGCACTCGTCCCTGGACGAATGCGCCGGATAAGGCTGATTCAAAAAAAATACGGCATGGCTGTTCAAGGCAAACGAGCCATACACGAAAAAAGGCTGCAGCTTCGGGTGAAGCTGCAGCCAAAATCGTATGATGCGGTTTCCAACGCCGCATTGCTGGCATCCCCTCTATGTGAGGAAAGCCGGCGGTCTCCTGCTATACCAGTTTTCCCCAACCAAATTCAGATGGGGCCAGTATAAAAAGGGGAAACTATTTTCTTGCTATCTTTCTCCTTCCAATTGCATATTTCGTATTGGGATATTCGACAAATTATGAATTCATCCGGCAGAGCAGGTAAAACGGTAGCCTGGTCCACGCTCCGTATCTTCATCGACGATCCTGCAGGGGGAACCCGGCTGATCCAACTTCAGCTTTTCCCGCAAAGCAGCTATATACGCCGCCACTTCTTCTTCGCCGTGTTCCGAGTCGGGGTGGGTCCAAACGGCGTTATGGAGGAAAGCTGCTGGCAAAGCACGGTTCAGATGCTCAGCAAGCAGTCCGAGAAGCTCGAACTCCCTGCGGGTCAGATCCACCGCTGTTCCGTCGATGGTCACCTCCTGTTTGGGCTGGTCGATCCGCAGCGTACCGAATTCATAGAGTTTTCCCGGCCCATGATATGGGTGGTACTCATATTCAGCAACCATGTTTTTGAGCTGCTCGACCATGCGGTCAGCTTCTTCGTCGCTGCACTCGATAATAATCATTTTAGGCATTGTGGCGCTCCTTTCGCAACATTGATGATTGGGATAGACTTTTTCTTCGCATATCGGCAGGTCTGATAGGCTCCACCGTATTGGCGAATGATATAGGAAATCAGGCAATCTGCCTGGTCTACCATCCAGCGGTTCCGTTTCGGGATCGCTGCTTTGTAATGGGCATATTCTACCCCGTCCGGCATTAGAATTTCATCGTATAGAGATTGAAAAAAACTTCTATCTGCATTCAATTTACCTGAGAAATACGGGATGACTAAGCAAAGCTGGATATCCTTCTCCGGATGTTTTTTTCTTCAGCCAACGAACGGCGCCGGCACAGAGCGCATCAAACTGGCCCATGCCCCCGCATAGGAACACGAGCCGGCGTCCTCTCCCTATCAGGCTTCCCAGCGTTTCTTTTACTCTTTCCTCGATCTTCGGCTCAAAAACCTGTCTGTGGCCAGCAAATGTGCAGACAAACTCCTGACATACGTCCTGTCCGCCCTCGCAAAACATGAAAATCACCGCCCGTCAACTTAGCAAATCGCTAAATACTTTCATTATATACTTAGCTATACACGAAGGTCAAGCGGGTAAAATATAGCTGTACGCTAAGTTCGAGGATAAAGCGAGGTGAGATGGGATGTTTGATTTTGGGAACCACTTGCGGATGCTGCGGGAACGGTATGGCATTTCTCAGGAGGAGCTTGGACGGAGAGTAGGCCGGGCCGGATCGGTCATCAGCAACTATGAGAACAATATCAAGATCCCTACGCTGGATGTCCTCACGACCATGGCTCGGATTTACAACGTATCGCTGGATTACCTGGTTGGCTTCGATAAGAAAGACCAGGTTGTGCTGGAGGGCATGACCGATGGGCAGCGGGAACTGATTCACCTCTTGGTGAAAGAATTGAAGGAGAGCACCAAGCCGAAAAACGGCGGCTTGTCTGCCGACCAGCAGGAAATCCTAAACCTCATCATGCAGGAGTTTTCAAAGTAATCTCTAAAAACGCAAGGCGGCCTGAGAAATCAGGCCGCTTTTTTGCGCTTTTTTTCAAAAGTAACACTTACTCCATCAAAACTCCATCTTCGTATGGTACACTACTACTTGGAGGTGCAGACCATGGCGAAAACGATTTTAATTATAGAGGATGAAGAGGCCATTCAGGGCGTAGTGAAAGCGTTTCTGGAGGATGAAGGATATAACGTAGTGCTGGCCAGCGACGGATTAGAGGGGATGGAGAAATTCCGTGAGTATCACCCGGATCTCATCCTGCTGGATCTGATGCTTCCCAAGATGAACGGTTTTTCTGTGTGCGAGGCGATCCGGAAAGAGAGCCAAGTCCCCATCATCATGCTCACCGCCTTAGACGATGACGCCAGCCAGATGAAGGGCTTTGACGCTCTGGCAGACGATTACATTACCAAGCCCTTCTCCATGCCCCTTGTAGTGAAGCACATCGAAGCGGTGCTGCGCCGGGCGGAGCAGGGTGCCGGGGTGGAGACGAACATCCTCCGCTATAAGGATCTCACCCTGGATACAGACAGCTTCACGGTCCTTGTCAAAGATGAGAGCGTGTCCCTGACCATCCGGGAATTTGAGATATTGAAACTCCTGGTGGAAAACCAGGGGCGGGTGTTTACACGGGAGAGCCTGCTGGACAGCATTTGGGGCTACGACTACTTTGGCGACGAGAAGATCGTGAACACCCACATCAAGAATATCCGCAAAAAGCTGGGTGTGGATTATATCGAAACCATACGAGGGGCGGGATATAAAATTGAGAAAGAGAATTAGTGAAAGCATCCAGGCAAAGACCTTCCTCAGTATGCTGGCCCTGCTGGTGGTCTGTTGTATTATCATCTACGGCATGGTGATGATTTTCCTACCGAGGAATTACCACACGGAGCTGGAGGGGCAGGTCACTTCCGATTTTTATGACCTGGTGGATATTCTGGAGCAGAACGGCTGGGAGGCCAGCTCGGACAGCCTATTGGAGTTTTCCATGATGAACAACGCCTCGGTGGAAATCAGTGATGATATTGGCAACAGCCTGTTTTCCGTGAACTATGCCGACATGGAAAAGATGGATTCCTCCGCACCATCCATGAGCTGCTCTGCAACGTTCCTGCAAAACGGACAAACCTATCACCTCTTTGCAAACGCTTCCTTGGTAGCAGTTTCGCAGTCCTACGATATCCTCCTGAAGCTGATTCCCCTTATCGCCGCTGTGATCCTGCTGATCTCCATCATCGGAGCGGTGATTTGCTCCCGGTACTATTCCAAGCCGCTGGTGGGCATCAGCAATGTGGCAAAACGGATGACCACTCTGGATATGACCTGGAAATGCGATGTACGGCGAAGAGATGAGATTGGCGTCCTTGCCGCCAGCCTGAATGAGATGTCCCAGCAGCTGAGTAATGCTCTGGACAGCCTGCAGGCGGCCAATGAGCAGCTGCAGCAGGACATCGAGCGGGAACGGGAACAGGAAAAGCAGCGGGTGGACTTCTTTACCTCCGTATCCCATGAGTTGAAAACCCCCATCGCTATCATCAAAGGGCAGCTGGAGGGAATGATCCATCAGGTGGGCCCCTATAAGGACAGGGACACTTATCTGCGCCGGTGTCTGAAAACCACCAATGATATGGAGGCGCTGGTCAAGGAGATTCTGTCGGCGGCCCGGATGGGCGGCAGCGATTTCCACCTGGAGCGCACCGACCTGGATATCAGCCAAATGCTGCGAAAGGTCTGCCAGCAGTTCCGTGGTCGGATGGAGGACAAGGAGATGGAACTGCGCATGGACATCCAGCCGGCCTTCCACTATGCGGGCGATGGGCGGCTCATAGAGAAGGTGTTCACCAATGTGATCGGAAACGCTGTGGCCTATTCTCCTGTGGGAGCCACTGTCACGGTGTCGCTGCAGAACGGTATTTTCTTTGTGGAGAACTCCGGTATTCACATTAACGAGGAAGATTTGAAGCAGATCTTCACGCCATTCTACCGGGTGGACAAGTCAAGAAACCGGAACAGCGGCGGCAGCGGCCTTGGGCTGTATATCACTAAAACCATTCTGGATCACCATGGGATACAGCACAGCATGGTGAATACGGAGGATGGAGTACGGTTTACGGCGTTTCTGCGGTGAAAGTATTTGAATATATGAAATTTTTATAGGGTTGTAGTCTTCTGAAAAAATAGGATTCTCGCCACTTTCTTCAGATGTTAATATACGTTGCTTGTGGCAACGGGCAATTTCGACTACAATAACGGTAGCGACGGAAAGAAAGGCGGCTATCCTTAATGCTCAACGAAAACATTAAAGCAATCAGAAAATCAAAAGGACTTTCACAACAGGAGCTTGCTATCAAGCTGAATGTTGTGCGGCAAACAATTTCTAAATGGGAGCAAGGATTGTCGGTTCCTGACTCCGATATGTTGATCTCCATATCGGAAGTGCTTGAAACACCTGTAAGTACACTGCTGGGGGAAGCTGTTGTTGAAACAGAGGCTGATACCTTAAAAGCCATTTCCGAAAAGCTGGAGGTAATAAATTTGCAGCTGGCACAAAAGAAAACCATGAGAAGAAAAATTATTCGTTGGCTGCTAATTGCATTATGCGCAATGATAATAGTGATTTTTGCGGCCTTAATAATATTAAGTAGCCCTTATTTGGGTTGGGATTATAGTGATCCCGAAACTGCAGTTCTCGGAGTGGCTTTCCATTCATTTGAATGGCTGTTTGTCAGAGTAGCACCGGTTATCTTTATTGCTGCAATCATTGGAATTTTCTTTACATTGAAGAAAGAATAAATTGATAAACAGGAGTGCTTTTCAAAATGAAGAAAAAGATAATAGGAATTATTCTTGCAATAGCGCTTGTGTTGGCGCTGGCTTTCATCATTTATAATCAAACGGTTTCGGACGAGTTTGTGCCTGCTGATAATGAAATAGCTCTACACCTGCAATTAGATGTGGAAGAAGATGTTGGATTACTGGTTTATGATTATCGTGCAGACAGTTACGAATACAGTGGAGGCATATCAAATGCGGACGGTTCGCTAATCAAGCGCGATTCCGATAACATTGTGGTGTTGAATAAGGAGGAACTAAACAATGTCGCCGATACTTTCGAGCTGTCCATGCAATTCCGAATCATCACGGAATATGTGGCTCCCAATTATGAAAATGTATATCCTGATGACATCACAAAATATATGGAACCTATCTCGTGGGAAGCGCACTTTGGTGAATCATATTTTATTACTATCACTGGTAATAAGACAAATGGATATAAAGCTATATTAAAATAGTCAGTATTATAGAGCCGGGGAAATTTCTTTTTGAAAATTCTCCGGCTTTTTTGCGCCCTATCGCCAACTCCATCAAAACTACTCCTCAACTCCACCTTTGTCGTGTACCATAAGGGTGTTCCCGGCAGACGGGACACCCACCGGAGCGGGAAACAGCTCCGGCGAAAAACTACGTTAGGAGGTACACAAGTGAACCCACTGGTTTTACAAAAAGGAAATGAGGTGGCTGTGACATGAACCTGTGTAAACGGGCCTGCCTGTATTCCATCCGCAAAAAGGGCAAGACCCTTACGCTGCTGGCGTTTCTGCTGGTCATGGCTACGCTGATGCTGACCTGCCTTTCCATCCAATCGGCCACGGAAACAGCCAATGCCAATATCAAAAAAGCCCTGCTGGGCTATTTCACCATCAACGCCAAGACGCTGGAAAACGGTATCCCGGAGGATACGGTAAGCAAGATCGTTGATGTGGATGGCTTGAGCGGCAGGTACACCCTGCGCTCCTATACCTATGCTACTTATTTTGACGCAGACGGGAATCTTCTGGAGATCAACACCGAGGGCGCTGCCCAGGTGCCGGAGGGCTATGAGAACGCCGGACGGGTAGTGGCAAACTCCAATTCCCAGGAGGACAGCTATTTCACCGATGGCGGCTTTGAGATGGTGGAAGGCAGCCCCATCACTACCGAAACCGGCAGCCAGGTGCTGATCCATGAGAAATTCGCCCAGCGCAATGGGTTGGCGGTGGGCGACACCATGCTGCTGGGGAATGTGGAGGACAAAGATAAGACCATCCCCGTGACGGTGGCCGGGATCTTCACCAATACGGAAGAACAGGATTCCATCGGCATGGCCCCGTCCTATGACCTTTACGACAATATCGTGTTTACCGACCTCTCCACCGCCTCTTTCCTGCTCTACGGCACCGAGGGAACCACCAATGTCCAGTACGGGGATTTCTATGTGAACGACCCGGACGAACTGGAGCGCATTATGACCGATGTGCAGGAACTGGATGGCGTGGATTGGGAGAGCTGCACCCTGACCCGCTACGACAACGACTATCAGAACGCCAAGGAATCCTTGGAGGGCTTGCAGAACATCGTCTTTATCGCCATTGCGGTGGTATCGGTGATCTGTTTCCTGGTGCTTGCCCTGTTCCTGACGCTGCGGCTCCGTGGACGAATCCATGAAACCGGCGTTTATCTGGCGATGGGTATTTCCAAAGGCTCGGTGCTGCTGCAATACCTGCTGGAAGTGATCCTCGTGGCGGCAATCGCCCTGGTGATCTCCTTTGGCACCAGCACGGCCATTTCCCATCAGATCGGGAGCAGCCTGCTCTCCCAAGTGACAAGCGAAACCTATGAAACGGTGGACTTGACCGGGGAAAGCGAAACTGCGGAAGAAGAACCCACCGAGGATTTGGGCCTTGCCGAGATCGAGCTGGCTGTTTCCGCCGAGGATTACGCACTGGTTTGGGCTTTTGGCATGGTGCTGTGTATGGCCTCTACCGCACTGGCGGCCTATCCCATAATGAAGATGAAGCCCAAGAGTATCTTGTCGCAAATGAGTTAAGGAGGTGCAGGCGATATGAATTTAGGAATACGAGCGATTTTATACAGCGCACGGAAATGGAAAAAGACCTTGCTGGTGTTCTGCCTGCTTCTTGCCATTACCACTTTGGTGCTTTCCGGGCTGGCGATTGCCGACGCCCAGGAGGAACAGGCTGAGGAAGTCCGGGGAACCACAGGGGCCAGCTTTACGGTAGAGCGCGACATCTCTACGGGCGGCTGGAACGGCAATTACAGCACACAGGAATTTATGTCCGAGGACATGATCCAGCAGATTGCCGCAGTGGATGGCATTGCGGGGTATGACGCCACCCTGATTACCCTGCCCCGTATCTTCAATGATAAGGGCGAGGAACTGGTCCATGAGAATTACAGCTTCTATAACTACGGCTCCTACAATTCCCAATACCATGAGCTATTCCTGTCGGGCCGGTTTGAGCTGGTGGAAGGCACCCACATCACCGATGATATGACTAACAGCATTATTATCAGCCGGGAACTGGCTGAGTGGAACGGGTTGAAGGTTGGGGATACCTTGACGGGCGTTTACTACCCGCAAAATAACACCCCGGAAGTGGATATGGAGATCGTAGGCATCTTCGATGTGGTGGCGGATAAAGGCGACCAAGTAAATATGTATGATGATGCATCCTATTACGCCTATTCCAGCTATGTTTTTTGCAGCATGGACGCAGCCGAAGGCTTGATCAAGGGCTGGGGCGAAGATGGCGAGGGCATTTCCGAAGCCTACTACTATGTCACGGATGCCGCCCAATTAGAGAATGTGATTCGGGAAGTGCAGAGCATTTCCTCTATCAACTGGAACAACTACAAGATCACCGCCAATGACGAGGTGTATCAGAATATCTCCAGCGCCCTTTCCGATACCGGCACCCTGATTACAACTCTCATCATTGTCATTACTGCTGTAAGCATGGTACTGATTATCCTTATCCTCACCATGTCTATCCGCAGCCGAAAAAGAGAAACCGGCATTCTGCTGGCGGTGGGTATTGCCAAGCCTGCGGTGATTCTCCAATATGTGCTGGAAACCCTGCTGATTGCAGTGGTGGCCTTCCCGCTGGCGTATCTATCGAGCAAGCAGGTCGCCGGCACCCTGGGAACGCTGTTCGGCAAGGCGGCGGAGAACATCATTGTCACACCGGAGCATTTCATGCTGGTGGCTATCGTGGGCGGTATCCTGCTGGTGGCGGCGGTGCTGGTGTCCAGCATCTCCACTATGCGGTTGAAGCCCAAACAGATCTTGGCGCAGATGGAGTAAAGGAGGGCGCAATATGAATTTAGGAATACGAGCGGTTTTACATACCGCAAGAAAATGGAAAAAGACCTTGCTGGTGTTCTGCCTGCTCCTGGCTATTACCACCCTGGTGCTGTCCGGGCTGGCGATTGCAGACGCCCAAGAGGAGCAATCGGAGGAACTGCGGGGCGTGACAGGGGCCAGCTTCACCGTCAATGCCAACAACGGTTATACCCTGCAGCCTGTCACGGATGAAATGATTGAGGAAATCGCCGCTATTGACGGCGTGGAAGCCTATAACACATCCCAATGGACGATTGTAAATCTCTATAATCAAGATACTTTGATGAAAGGGACGGATGAACGAGAATATGTAGCAGACCTTTTTTATGGGTCAGGCTGCTTTGATTCAGAATATTCGCCTTTGTTCCTTAGTGGAGCCCTGCGTTTGACAGAAGGCCGCCATGTGACAGATGGCAATGGTGGGATCATCTTGTACGAAGGTCTTGCTGATAAATATGGGTTGTCCCTTGGCGATACCCTGGAAGTAAAAAACGGGAACCCCGATGATCCGCTGGTGGAGTGTGAAATTGTCGGTTTGTTTGAGGTCATTGCGGATGATGACGATGAACAGGCTACTATGGCAAGGCCCTCAACATTTTACGATTACGAGGAATACATCTTTGTGGATATGGATACCATGTCGGCCATATCTACGCCCTATACGGCCAGTGAGGGAAATGGAATTACTTCCGTTGACTTCTTTGTTTCCGACGCCGCCAAGCTGGAAAGCATTGTTCAGGAAGTGCAGAACAGCACCTCTATTGACTGGAACTCCTATTACATCACCGTGAACAATGAAGTGTACGAGCGCATTTCCAGCTCTATTGCGGATACGGCTACTTTGGTCACGACGCTGATTGTGGTGATTACCGTGGTGAGCATGGTTTTGATAATTCTCATCCTCTCCATGTCCATCCGCAGCCGGAAACGGGAAACCGGCATTTTACTGGCGGTGGGTATTGCCAAGCCTGCGGTGATTCTCCAATATGTGCTGGAAACCCTGCTGATCGCGGTGGTGGCCTTCCCACTGGCGTACCTATCGAGCAAGCAGGTTGCCGGCACTCTTGGTACGCTGTTCGGCAAGGCGGCGGAGAATGTCATCGTCACCCCGGAGCATTTCATGCTGGTGGCTATCGTGGGCGGCGTCCTGCTGGTGGCGGCGGTGCTGGTTTCCAGCATTTCCACCCTGCGGTTGAAGCCCAAGCAGATTTTGTCTCAGATGGAATAAGACTATCCACCCCCTAAAATAACGAAATGAGGTAATCACTATGAGTATCATGGAAATCAAGCAAGTGGGATATTCCTACGATAATAAAAAGAAAGTCTTAAAAGGCGTCAACGCCGAAATGGAACAGGGCAAACTTTACGCCATCCTGGGGCCTTCCGGCTGCGGCAAAACCACCCTGCTTTCCCTGATCGGCGGCCTGGACAGCCCCGGCAGCGGCCAGATTTACTTTGACGGGCAGGACATTGCCAAGACGGGCCTTTCTGACCATCGGAAAAACCATGTGGCGTTTATCTTCCAGGCGTACAACCTCATCGACTACTTGACTCCTACGGAGAACGTGTCCCTGACTTCCAAGCTGCCGCCGCTGCCCATTCTGGAGCGGCTTGGCCTGACTAAAGAAGAAGCCAAGCGGAATGTGCTGAAGCTCTCCGGCGGCCAGCAGCAGCGGGTAGCCATTGCCCGCGCCCTGGCAAGCGAGGCCCCGGTGATCTTGGCGGACGAGCCTACCGGCAATCTGGATGAGGACACCGCCCAGGACATTACTGAGATCCTCAAAGAGAGCGCCCACAAGATGAACAAGTGTGTGGTAGTCGTCACCCACTCCAATGAGTTGGCGAAGCAGGCCGATGTGGTGTTCCGGCTAAGAAAGGGTGAACTGCAGGTGATGGAGCGCATTGACGATCCCTCAGCCCAGCACCAGTCCCGCAGGAACAACGCTTCCCGCAACGAGAGGAGGGTAAGATGATGGACGAGTTTTCTAAGCCCTCCAAAAAGGGCAGCATCCTTGCTGTGGCCTGCTACGTTTTTGCTGTGGCACTGCTGATCACGGCCTTTGTCTCCCTGGCGGCCTGCCATCAAAATATCTCTCGGCAGCTTGAGCAGGGCGTCCCTGTGCAGGGAAATGAACTGGCCATTGTGAATCTCTATCTTACAAGCTGTGTGCAGTATTTCGCCTTTGCCGCCGCCATGGTGTTTTGCGGCAAGGCGGCCCCCAAGGTGCTGGCGCTCAAGAACGAGATGCCGGTACAGGTTACGCCCTATATGCTCAACGCTCCGGCAGAGGCCCCTGGCTCCACCTTCACGGAAGAGACGGAGCCGGAGGAGGACGATGACGATTGGGAAGGCTGGGGATTTCGGGAACAAGACAAATAAACCAGGGAACCTCATGCAGCAGCATGAAGGGTAAAAAGGATTTCGTTCATAAGCATGGGAGGTGATAGAATTAGACGAGTCATTATTCTGGAGCTGCAGGAAGAGGATGGGGAAGTTTTTGAGGACTTTCTTTCATTTTTGCAGGATCATCCCGAAATCGAGAACTGCAAACAGAACAAGGACTCCATCATATCTCTTCCAGGGCTTGAAATCTATCCGCAGCAGCGCAGGGTTTTCCGCAACCAGCAGGAGATCCCGCTTACCAAAACGGAGTACGAAATACTTATTTACTTATTCCAGAACTCCAACCATGTCTTAACGCACAGCCAAATCTATGAGAGGATCTGGCGGGAACCGGACTATGGGGAGGCCCGTAAGCTGGTCAGCCATCATGTGCAGGCCATCCGGCGCAAGCTGAATTTGAAGCATGACTCCGGCGTTTACCTGCGGTGCATCCGTGATGTGGGGTACAGCTTCGAGAGAAAGAAATGAGGGGCAGCAGCCTGAACCAGGCTGCTGCTTCCTTTTATCCTTTAGCCCTGAAGAAGCTAAGAGCGTCGGTGCGCTGCCCGTTTTGCCACACCTCGAAGTGGAGGTGGTTTCCGGTAGAGTTCCCTGTGGTGCCTACATAGCCGATCACCTCGCCCTGCTTGACCTCCTGGCCTGCCACCACACAGATGGAGGAACAGTGGGCATACAGGGTTTCGTAGGTGTCGTTGTGGCGCACTTTGATGTAGTACCCGTACCCGCCGCCCCAGGAGTCTATCCCGTTGGCAATGGTGACGGTGCCATCGGCAGCCGCAAGGATGGGGGTGCCGCCCGGAGCGCCGATGTCGGTGCCGCTATGGTAGTCGATCTCCCCGGTGAAGGGATCCGCCCGGTAGCCGAACCAAGAGGTAATGGTGTAGCTCTGAGGCAGCGGCCATTGGAAGATGCCCGTTCCTTCCCAGTTGGTATTGGGGTCTATGATTTGCCCGCCGCCGCTGACGTAACCGCCCAGCAGTTCGGCCCACAGGTTTTCATTTTCCGGCTCAGTCATCAAGGCCAGATATTCATTCTGACGGTCATTGAAGCTGTATTGCTGGGCCATTTCCTCCGGTGTTTTGTGGGTGATGGTAATTTCCAGAATGGTTTCCGTCACCGTTTCCGTGCTGGTAACCTCGTTCCCATTCTCATCTGTGGAAGTCACCTCCACAGAACTGCTCTCCGTGCGGGTGGTGTAGCTGATGGCGTTCATCTCCCACATGATACTCCGCAGTTCATCCACCTGGGCATCATCCAGCGAGGCCACCTGGGAGCCATCCTCTGCGCCCGTCACTTTTGCGGAGAATACCGCAAGGACATCTTCCCAATTGACAGACAGCACCCCGTCGTTGGAGGTGATCTCCTGCCTGTCATGGGGGTTGGCGGCTTCAATCTCCTGAATGTGCGCCTGGTATTCTTCGTTGAGGTCAGCCACCGCCTGGGTCACGCTGGTCCCTGTCCCAGTGGACTCTGAACCGAAGAACAGGCCGAAGCAGGAGCCGACTATCAAAGCAATCAGGCATATCAGCAGGATAATCACCACAGCGACCCAGCCACCGGCAGCGATGGCGGCAATCAACCCCTTCACCGCCGCGATGGTCGCTTTTATAGCTGTGGCAGTCACCTTAACAGCGGCCTTGACCCCAGTGGCCGTAGCTTTCGCTGCAGCTCTGGCGGCATGGGCAGTTGCTTTTGCCGCCTTTGCGGTGGCCTGGGCTGTTCTCTGTGCCACTTTAGCGGATCTCTGTGCGGTCTTGATGCTTTTGGCGCCCTGTTTGGCCCCCTTCAGGGTTCTGTTGGCTGTTTTTACCGCTTTTGCCGGCTTCCCTTTGACACCCTTCACCACGGCGTTCTTGGTCTTGATTTTGGAGGCCGCACTCTTGGCGGCCTTTCCCGTTTGGGATGCGGCTTGGGAGGCGGGACCCTCGGCCCGCTTGCGTATGCGGGCTATCTCACGTTTCTCCCGCACTTTTTTGGCGGTGGTCTGCGCCAGCTTTTTGCCGCCCCGATATGTCAAATCCGCTCCCTTCTTGGCAGTGCTCTCCATGCCGGACAGCATCTGATCTCCGGCAGTGTTGGCCGGGGCGTTGAAGGATTCTCCCTGCTGGCTGGCGAAGGGCGTTTCCTTTAACTCGGAGATGGATTTCTCTTTGGACTTCAGCCACAAATCCTTCATAGCGGTTTTCGGGGCTTTGGCCGCACTCTCCAGCAGTTTGGGCTTGCCGCCCTCCGGTTTGGTCTTTATTTCTTTCAAAGGCATACCTCCTGGAACAAGACACATCAGAGGTGAGAAGCAGATTTGTGCAGCAACCTGTTGCACAAAATCAGAGATGGAAAACCTCTGAGGCGTGCGTACGATTCCGTGCAAGCGATTCTTGCACAAATTAAAATCAGGGGGCCGAAGGAGGCCCCCTGGGAAATGGCAGATTCATGGATGTTACACCCCTCTCAGGGCTTCATCCGGCTTGGTGGTCATCAGCTGGTACAGGCGGGTGTTGCGGGGGAAGCTGTTCTCGAAGGGGACGATGTTCCCGGCGCAGCGGATAAGGCCGCAGCCCGCCGACACATTGGTGATGTACCCCAGCTGGGTGTCGGAGATGTGCAGGAGGCCCGCCAACTCGTCCCGGTCGGTGGGGGACTGGTTCAGGAGGATCAAAAACTCCGAGTTGGCCAGCATAAGGCGGGCGGTGTCGGAGCGGAGCAGTTCCTCCACATTCTGCGTCAGCCCTGTCACCAGGCCGTTGTACTTGCGGATGCGCTTCCACAGCTTGTAGAAAAAGTCGGCGCTGTACTGGTAGCGGAACAGCAGGTAGAACTCGTCGGCAAACACCCAGGTGGTCTTGCCCTTCTTCCAGTTCTGAATCACCCGGTTGAAAATGGCGTCCAGCGTGACCAGCATCCCGATGGGCATGAGCTGCTCCCCAAGTTCCCGGATATCGTAGGCGATGATTCTCGCCTTGGTATCCACGTTGGTGGGCTGGGCAAAGGTGTTGAGGCTGCCGGTGATGAAAAGCTCGGAGGAAAGGGCAAGCCCCCTGGCCTCCGGCTCCGGCTGCTTCAGGAGAGATTGGTACAGATCCTTCAGGGTGGGTACCTCGCCCTGGTAGTTGTTGGCCATGTACTCCCGGTACACATCGTAGGTGCAGCGGTCCAGGATAGATTTCTCCTTGGCGGAAACACCTCCAGCGCCCACCAGCTGTTCGAACAGGGAGAGGATGAACTCGGACTTCTCAATCAGGGGGTTGCGCTCATCCCCATAGGCTTTGTCCATGTCCAGTGCATTGATGTGGGTATCGGAAGAGGCCGACACCCGGATCACCTCGCCGCCCAACGCTTCCGTCAGGAAACCGAATTCGGATTCGGGGTCCAGAATGAGGATATCATCATCGGTGGACAGGGCGATGCTGACGATTTCCTCCTTGGCGGAGAAGGATTTACCGGATCCGCTGACACCCAAACGGAAACTGTTCCCGTTGAGGAGTTTGCGGCGATCCGCCACAATCATGTTCTTGGAAACAGCGTTCTGCCCGTAATAGATGCCGCCGCCCTGGAGGATCTCCTGGGCGCGGAAGGGAATCAGCACCGCAGTGCTCTCGGTGGTCAGGGTACGCAGGGCATGGATCTTCCGCAGGCCATAGGGCAGAACGGTGTCCAGGCCATCCTTCTGCTGCCAGCGCAGTGTGCTCATCTGGCACAGATGCTTTCGGGCCACAGTGAGGATGGTTTCAGTATCCGAGTCCAGCTGCTCCTTGGTGTCGGCCAGATGCACCAGCGTCACCAGGCCGAACATCATCCTTTGGTCCCTGTTGGTGAGGTCGTCCAGCATCTCCTTGGTTTCCTTGCGTTGCTGTTCCATGTCGTAGGGCAGCACGGCGGAGAAATTGTTGGCGGCGTTCTGTTTCCGCTGCCAGTTGGCCGCATTGGTCTCCACACCCAGCAGCTTGTTCTGGATCTCCCTCACCGCCTCGTCGGTGGGAACCGGCAGGACGTCGATGGCCAGCATGAGGCTGCGGTCCATGTCGCAGAGCTCAGCAATCATGGAGTCTTTGATGTAGGTGGCGTAATCCTGCAGGTAGAGTACCCGGCCCCATCGCTCATCGATGCGGAAGTGGTCCTTCTGAAATTCCATGGAGTCAGGGCAGAGCCAATCCTTGAAGCTGTGACCCTTTTTCATGTGCTCTCTCAGATCGAAGGCAAAGGCCGCAGGCTCCGAGCCCTTGAAGAAATCCCGGAACAGCTGCAGCCTGGCGGCAGCATCCAGTTCCCGCCCCACCGAGGATAGCTGAGACAGGTGATTGATGAGGTCCGTGCCTACACGGGAGAAATAGGTGCGGGCTTCATCGATATTCCGCTTGGCTACCGTGATGGTAATGTAGCGGTCCTGCACGACGCTGTTGTTGGTGCCGGTAACCTTGGAGAGCAGCATTTCATTGTACTCCCTGCGGAAATGGTCCAGGCCATCCTCCCGCATGGGGAGCAGCAGGGATTTCTCGAACTGCGCCTTGTCGATCCGCCGGTTGTGGATGGTGATTTTGGCGCTGGCCCCGGAATCCAGAGCGTTGAGGAGCTCTGAATAGTCCAGGAACATGGCGGTTTTATCGTCCTTGCTGGCAATGCTGTAATTGATGTCGGTAAAGGAGAAGGTCTTGGAGAACCGGCTCCCCACCTGAAAAATCCCATCCGGCCAGATGCGCTGGATGGGGATGGCGTCTTGTACGGACTTGGGAATCGTGAATTTCTCTTTTTCCAACTTCGTTGCTTTGGTAAGCGTTTTGATTATAGGCATCCGTCCTTTTCTAAGAGATTTTTGTGTTGGGCATCATCGCTCCTGCCCTTTACGGTGCGGCTTGTGGCTGGCCCGCATGGGCGGATCCAGCGGCAGCAGATGAAGCCCGTTCTTTGCCGCCCATTCCGGCAACTCCTGAACAGTGTGGATGGAGCTTTGGCGCAGTTCATCGAACAGAACCGCCTGCTCCGTGTCCAAATAGCGGATGGTACAGAAGCTGGGACGCCCGTTGGAAGACACGGCTTTCAGTTCTCCTCCATCCGGCATTCGGAACCGCTCATGGCCCTGCAAGTCCAAAATGGGGATGCCGTTTCGGGCCTCCCTCATGTAGCGATCCAGCGAAAGGAACGAAAAGGCGCTTACCCACAAGCGGCAGTCTGTCGAGAGAAACGAGCAGACCATCCAGTAGGAGTACCTTCCGGTATTGATGCGAAACCCATACCGTGTATCGGCGCTGGGGTTGTCTTGCAGAAGGCTGTCTGGGTGAGCGGTACAATAAGCACGCAGTTCTGCGGGGCTTTTCAGGATCCCTTGGCGCAGGGCATCCATCATATCGTTGAAATCGTCGGTGAATTCCGGGGTGTTGAGCCGGGGCGTGCGGTCATGCCAGGAGCTTTCAAACACCGGGGCGCTACCATTGAGATTGGCTGTCAGATAGCCGATGCAGCCGGTTTTTTCATTCAGCACACGGTTGCTATGCTCGCCCATGGCGGCGATTTCCTCTGGGAGGATGGAGTGGATATTCATCTCCATGCCTTATTCCCCCTGGTTTTTACCCGCTGATGCTGGGGCCTGCGGTTTTTGCGCTTGCGAGGAGGCTTTTCGCCCTCCGCAATGGCTTCCTCCATTGCCTCGTAGTAGAGACTGTCGGATTGGAACACCAGCTTCTTCGGGTACAGGAATTCCGACTTAAACCAGGCCCAGGCCAGCTTTTCCGCAGTCATGCCATGGTACTTGAAAAAGCCGCAGGCGGCAAAGGGCGCAGCTCCAAGGATGCACATCCAGCCCACTTCCTCGCTCCCCACAAAGGGGCGTAGGCCGAAGTAGATGCCCACCGCTACGCCCACCGCCAGAAGGGAGCAGAGAAACTGCCTGGTGGACAGGCCGAAAAAGATGGACTCCTGGTAATCCCGTATTTCCTTTGGCACTTTTACTTCTATAATGCTTCACTCCTTCCGGCTCACAGGCCCAAGATTTCTTTCACGATGCGGTCACTCATCCGCACGGCGCCTACGAGAACAAGCAGGTTGAAAATGAGCTCGCCCACGTAACTCCACACGGCGGTCACCGCCGAGACATTGGGATCCACCGCAGGCGGGGAGGTCGCCATGACGGAGAAGATGATGCAGGCCAATGCGATGATGGCCCCTTCCAGACACACTCCGGCATAGGAGCGGAGGAAGTTTTTGCCCACATTGCTGGTGGGTTCCCCCGCAAAGCTGGAGAGCGGAACCGGGGCGATGGCGGTGTACATATAGAGTTTAAACATCCGGCTATACACCGTCAGAATCATGATGAACGACAAAACCGTGATGAACAGGCCGCCTAAGAGGGTCACCGCCCACAGGGGGATGGAGTCCCAAAACCCCACATCGTTGATTTTGTCGATGATCTCCTGGGGCAGGGTCGTGCCGGTGTTCCCCGACAGGCCCGACCTGGTGATGATGGTGGAGACCATGCCCTGGACAATGCGGAACACCGCCAGCATCAGATCCAGGCCATAGGTCACCGCCGCCTTTGCCAGGGCAAAGCGGACAAACAGTTTGAGGGCGTGTTCCGGGCGCTTCAGATCGGCCACGCTCGAACAGGTCTTGACTACACCAACTGCAAAGAACAGCACCAGCAATCCAAGGCCAATGGCTTTCAGCGCATCGTTGATGTTGAGCATGACGCCCCAAATCCCACCGCCTTTGAAGGTGGCGGGGTCCTGGGTGAGCAAGGTCCAGATTTCAGCCAGCTTGTCGTTCCATGTTTCCAGCGCCGAATTCAGGTTATCTATGATCCAGTTTCCGGCTGGTCACCTCCTTCAGAAAAAATAGGCGGGAGCGCCCCTGCGGACGCCCCCGCTGCCGGAACACAGAAACTCAGGCCGTAATGAGGTCGAGGATCTCCTTGGCAAAGGTCACGACCAGGCCGCCCGCCAGGGTGAGAAAGCCCTGGGAACGCTGGGAGGGGTCATGGCTCTGGAAGGAGAGGCCCACCTGCACCACGCCCCAGCCCAGCAGAATCAGGCCGATGGCGCGGATCAGGGAAAAGATGAAGGTGGAGAGATTGTTCACTACCGTCAGCGGATCGCTGGCGGCGAAAGCAGTGGTAGACAGGCAGCCGACACACAGCACGGTGGCGGCATAGACGGAAAACCCGCAGCGGCCCTTTCTGCCAAGAGGCAGAGCGCCCTGGGGCCTGTCGTTCTTCTTGTTGCGATTTTTCTTGGAAATCCAATGATGCAGAATATTCTTCAGAAGCATTCCTCCAATTCATTGTGTAGTTTAAGGCTTCAAAAAGTCCTCCGGATCCAACAGTTCGAAATCCTCGTACTGCTCCGGAGAATAGTCCAAATCGTTTGCGGCGTCTTTCGCCTGGGTATAGTCGTAGGGCGCAGCGCCCCCATCTTCGGTAAGCCGGATATTGGGGTGGCGCATCAGGTCGTACTTATCGTCCAGCATGGGGCGCTCCCCACGGACGAACAAAATCGCCTTGCGGTTATCCAGCATCCGTACCTCGTCGGGGGTGAGCAGTTCCCTACCCGTCTGCTGGTCGTTGACGCTGAAGCTGCCGCTTCGCCCCCGGCTGTGGCCGTAGGTGTTGGTATCCAGCGTTTCCTTGCCCATGAGCTCGGAGACGTACTTGTGGGTTTCCTTCTCGTTGCCGCCGAGATATAAAAACTCATCGCACAACCCCACCAGGGACTCCCACTGCTCCTTGAACAGCGCCTTGAGCTGGGCCATGTTCTGAGCGATGTAGGAACAAAAGATGTTCCGGCTCCGCATGGTGGAAAGCCAAGGCAGGAAGTTGTCCGTAGGCAGGGCGATGTTGGGGGCCTCGTCGATGAGGAGATGCACCGGCACCGGCAGGCGGCCTTTGTATTTCCGGTCTGCCACATAGTACAGCGCCTGGATGAGCTGGCCGTAAATCATGCCCACAAGGTAGTTGAGGGATTTATCGCTGTCCGGGATGCAGCAGAACAGGGCCACCTTCTTTTCACCCAGTTCCTCCAGATGGAGGTCGTCGGTATAGGTGAGCCGGGCGATCTGCGGCAGGTTGAAGGCGGACAGCCGGACGCCAACACTAATTAAAATGGATTTTAGGGTTTTTCCGGCCCCCATTTTAAACACATGGTACTGCTTCACGGCAATGCTCTCCGGGTCCCGCATCTCCAAACGGGCGAACAGGATGTCCAAGGGGGACTCGTATTCCTCATCTTCCTCCCGCACCTCGGCGGCGGCCAGCATCTCCATCACCATGGCGAAGTTTTGTTCTTCTTTTGGGGCTTCGTGCATGAGATAGAGCACCAGGGCCTGGAGCAGCGCCGTTTCCGACTTGGTCCAGAACGGGTCGCTGCTCTGTGCTCCGGGCGGGGTGGTGCTCTGGATGAGGGTTTCGATAAGGCGAAGCACGTCTTTGTCATCCCGCACATAGGCCAAGGGGTTGTAGCAGAAGGAGGTGTCGGGGCTGAGCAGGTCGAACACCCGCACCTCATAGCCATTGGCTTTCAGAGCCCCTCCGGTTTTCCGCAGGATTTCGGATTTCGGATCGCAAATCACCATGGAGCAGTTCCCGCAGTTCAGGGCGTTGGGAATGGCGTAGGAGCGGCTTTTTCCGGCGCCGCTGCCCCCAATCACCAGCACATTGGTATTGCGCTTGTGTTTATGACCGTCCAGCCCCATCTGAAAGTGCTGGGTCAGGATGAGATTTTCCTTCGGGTGCTTCTTATCCCGGTACCGCTTGGCGATCTGAAACACATCGCCCCATTGGGCGGAGCCGTGTTCTGCACCACGGCGGCGGTTCTTCCGGCTGGAGGCCACCGTCAGCGCCACGATCCCATACCCCATGGTAAAGAACAGCAGGCACCGGGCGGAATACTCCGTCCAGTGGATGGCAAAGGGACTGTTCATGGCCGCGGAGAGTTTCCCCAGCAGATCCACGAGGTTCATCCCGGCGCTCCAGCTTCCGGCCACCAAAAGGGCTGCCCACCAAACGATGGGCAGCGGCAGTAGCCACACCCACCATGGATTTTTCCGTGCAGCTATACCGTCGAAGGAGCACCCACCCCTTCCTGCTTTTGAAGATGCTCTTTCAGCAGGCGGAAGAACTCACGGCTTGTGAGAGAGATGCCGGCTTGCCAGCACTGCTGTTCGAACTGAAAGCGCAGTTCCAGCTGCCGCACAGAGTAATCTGCCCGGAACTGCCGCCAGGTATGGGCATCCATGGCTCGGAGTTTTTGCCACAGTTCTGGAAAAAGGGCGTAGAGTTTCCTCAGTTCACTGAGCGGCTGCAAGGGACAGCACCAGCAGGACACACGCCGGAAAACATCGTACAGGCCGCCCCAATCGAACCCTCTCTCCCTGCAGTAGCACAGGCAGTCGGCTTCGGTCATGCCCCAATCTACCAAGGGATAGCAGTATTCCCGCACCCGATGGGCTTCGTCGGCGGCAATGCCTACATATTGGACGATGTGGTATTCCTGCTTTAGTTCCTTTAAGTAAGCGTCAATGACCCGGTGCTTCAACCGCCCGGTGCACCAGCGTTGCTTGGGGCCGGGCCAGCTGAGGCCGCGGTATTTGGACAGGGCCGGATTCTTTCGCTCTGGCGAATACTCATAGAAAAAGTATTCGAAGCTATGGGGCGGCTTCAGCCGGGTGATAGCCCTGCCGGTGTACTGCTCTACCTTGTCCAGATGCTCGTACATCTGAGGAAACTCCAATCCGGTGTCGCAGAAAAGGATAACGTCTACCGGCATCTTTTCCTCCAGCATACGCAGCAGCAGGGCGGTGCTGTCTTTCCCGCCGGATAATGAAATTACGTGTTTTGTGCTTTTCTTATAGATCCCTCCTTTTTGCAGAAAACAAAAAAAGCCCCCGAAGCCCATGGGGAGAACCCACAGGCTTCGGGGGGAGTGAATGGACTTATCTGACCGGCGTATGCCGGTACTTGCTGTTCAACAGCTTGAGGAGAATGCGGTCAAACCCCACGCTGCTCCGTCCTGCCGACAGATAGGCGTTGCGCTTCCGGTTTAGGGCCTGTACCGCCCGCCCGAATTCCTCGTCGCTCAAGTACAGCCTGCGGCGGGGAGCGCGGACGGTTTTCGCAGCAAGGGAACGCATTTCCTCGGCCTGTTTGGGCTGCACATCGCTCTGCGCATCGCAAAGGGCCTTGACCAGCATATCCTGTTCCAGCTGGCTCATCTTTAGCATCCTTTGCTTTTCCATAGGTACCCCTGCCTTTCTGTAGCTTTTCATCATCACCATATCACAACGCCTTGTAGAAAGCTACCGCACAGAAGAAAACAAACGGAAAACTCTCGGCGGGAGCCGTTATCTGGCCGCTTCCTTTTCCTTGTCCTCTTTGGCCTTGGGCGTTTTGACGGGCTTGGGAGACTCTACGGAGAATTCATCCGGCCGGATGGTCTGCTCCATCTCTCGAAAACTCCGCTGCATATCCCGGTTGATGGCATAGGCCGCCCGCTTGACGTCGCTGATGAACCCTTTCTTCTCCTGGACCTCCATCCCGGCACAGGTCTGGCACACCTTATCAAAGTGGAAAGCGGAGGTGTCCAGCCCCAGTTTCTGTGCCACCACATAGGCCGCGCAATAGGCTTGGGGCGCATACGCCTGCCGGTAATAGCCGCTGCCTACGGTGTCAAAACCAGCATGGGCCTGCTCACGGGCGATGGCGCAAATCGTAGCAGTTTCGTCCATCCCGTTTCTCACATAGATAGTGCGCTGCTTTGGGACATACTGCGCCTGCACTCCCTGGGGCAGCTGATCGGAAATGGCCAGCGGAACAGGACTCTGCTCCACCATGGCAGCGATGATCTCCTCCGGCAGCCGCTGCTGGGAGGGCAGGGGCTGCTGCCCCCTGGTCTGAGAAATGTCAAAGGCTTTGGTGATGGTGAAGCCGCTGCCCTTGGTGCCATCCTCCCGTTCATACTCCTGGTCGGCGTAGAACGCATACCCCGTCACACCGCTTCGCAGGGAACGCCCGGTCTCTTTCCACTTGTCGAAAGTGCGGGGATGAGTGATGGTGGGATCCTGTTCATAGAGGATGAGAAGGTTCCGAGTGCTCTGCGGGGTGCACTGTGCCATGAAATTGAGAAACCCTTTCATAGAGGCGTCATCCCGGAACACCTCCTGGGCCTGGGCATCCACCCTTGCCTGAAGTTCTTCCCGTTCTGCCTTTCGCATGGCGGCGTATTCCTCTTTGGAAAGGCGGGGCGGCTCCTGCTGGGGCTGCGGCTCCTGCTGCTTGCCAATCAATGTACTTAAATCGATACTGCATTACCTTCCTTTCTGCTTTTTCTTTTTCCTGCTGCGGCTGGGCGCAGCGTGCTCACGCTGGGGTTGCCTGGCCCGTTCCTCCTTCTTCTGGATCTGCTTCTGCCGGATCTCCTGCAGCTGTTTTCTCACAGAGGGCTTTTGCTCAGGCGCCGGTTCACTGCCGGTTGGACCGGGCGAAGAACTTCTGTCGGGCGAGGAATTCTCTGACGGACTCCTTGCCGCCTCCCCCTGCACAGGGTCCTTCTCCCGGCCAGGAGTAAAATTTGCCCCTTCCTCCTGGTCCGGTACGGAGGAGAGTTCGATCTCATCCTCGAAGCCGCCCACCTCAAATTCCACCGCGCCCTGCTCCGTCTGGACGGTTTCCGTCCTGCTGGGAGCAGCGGCGGCGGGGGGCTGTTTCTCCTGCACAGGCGCTTTCTCCACAGTGGCGTCACCAGCCTGGGCCGCAACGTAATCCAGGCCGAGGTTGTCATAGATGCGCTGGATCTTGGAGGCGTCATCGGCAAACACGACTACCTCGATGCGGTCAGACTTCTGCCGGTTCCGAATGGGGACGTATAGGAGCCCGTGCTCCTTGGCTTCCCTGGCAAATTCCTTCATATAACTTACCGGCACCTTAAAGAATTTGAAAGGGCGCTGTTCTTTGAGCATCCGTACCAGCCGTGTCTTACCACGGGTTTTTTTCTGATCCTTTAATACCGCATAGACGAACAGCGCAAAATTCTTTGCCGCCAGCCCCGACAGCTTGAGGGCCACCTCGGTACCCTCAAGGGTAAATCGGACGATTTGGTCGGCGGGATCGCTTCCGTAGTTCAGTCAAATCACCTCGCTTTCACCGCTCCAAATCACGGGAGCGTTTCTGTTTTTCCTTTTCCGGTACGGAGACCTTGGAAAAGGAATCTTCACCGGGGATAAGAGACAGGGCGGAACCGTTGTCCCATTCGACTCCAAGCTGCCCCATATCGTCTACATAGACAACCGTACCCATGGTGCCAGGCGGCGGGGCCTGGGCATCATCCATGGAGTGCAGGACGATACGGGTTCCGGCAGGGTATCGCTGCCGGAGGCGTTCCACCTGTTCTCTGCTGGGGATCCTGTTCAATCAATCACCTCCTGGGTCCGTCTTTCGTTTTACGTTCTTGCTGTTTTTCTTCCCGTTCCTGACGCTGGCGATCTTCCTCTTGGGCCGCCAGCAGGCGCTGTTCCATCTCCACAGAGTGGGTTTCAATGTTCCGGCACAGCTTGGCGGTGTGGCGAAGCTGCCGGAGTTTCTCGGTGAGGGCGCTGATCTGGGGGGAGTCCGGCTCATAGCGGTAGAGTTTCTGGCGCTGCTTTAACAGCACAGCGATTTCATCCTCCGCTTGCTGCCGGAGGCTGGCCAGCTGGCCACGGTCCTCCACATGATGCTGAAAAATGAACTCAGCCTGCTCGATCCGCTGGTCCAGCTTGCGGATATCCTCCCGCACGGCATAGCTGGGGTAGGGCGGTTTTTTGCGAAGCACTCCCACCTTATATAAGTAGGAATAATAAAGCGCCCGCAGGCCGGTGAGCTTGCGGGGCTGCGTTTCCCCAAGGAGGAGAAGCAACCCATGGGCGGGCGGTGTTCTTTTCCCAGCCGGTACGGAGCGCTTGGGATACAGGATGCGGCGCTGGATGGCTTCGGGCGTGTAGTTTTTGCCCAGGGTCTTGAACCGGACGGTGCGCTCTTTCCCCGGAGGCTTCAGTGTGGGATACTTTCTGTCAAAGCGAAAGGTGTACCCTCGCTGCTCCAGCACCCGAAGGAACTGCTTCCACGTGAGAGAGGCGGTGATGGCGGAGTCTACATCCTGCTGGATGACGGTTTTCCAAGTGGGCTTTCCCTCTTGCTCGGCCAGCCATTGGGCGTAGGGGCGGGCCACCTGTTCTGATTTCTCAGTGTCGATGACCGAGAGATGGTATTTCCGGCACAGTTCATCGGAGATCCGGCGCACCCCGGTGACGTAGTTCTTTTCATTGCTCCGGTACTTTTTGCCCGTTTGGATGGAAACAGAATTCCAAACCAGATGATTGTGGATATGCCCGGTGTTTAAATGGGTGCTGATGACCACTTGAAATCTGCCGCCCAGCAGACGGTCCGCAAGCTCCCGGCCAATCTGATGTGCCAATTCCGGCGTTACCTCTCCGGCGGCGAAACTCTGTACCAGGTGGAAGCCCTGCACCCCTTTTTCCTTGTGCCACATCCTCTTGATCTGGCACATATCCTCAAAGGCGGAATCCAGCGTACAGCCAATGGCCGAGCAGAACAGGTCCTGCTCGGTTTTATCCTTGTTGAGGGCATAGTCCACCGCCGCCTGCAGGGAGTCTGCGTTTTGGCAACGCCAGATAAGGAAGTTTTTATGTAGGATACGGTGTAACTCAGTAAAATGGGTTACACCGTATTCTTTTTTTCTTATGCTACGAAGCGGAAGTCCTGTGGGTTTGCCCGTATTTCTTCCATCATAGCAAGTATTTCCTGTTCGGTCGGAATATCTATCATACCAACCGCAGTAAAGTAAATATCTACCTTTACATAGCAATGACCGCTTGATTTGTCGTTGTTATGGACTTCAATACGCTCAATCAGAGAATTTACCAGCGTCGGCGTGAGTTCGTTAATTTCGGTCATTTCACGCAGAGTACGGAGTAAAAGCCTTAAATCCGTTGCTTTCTGCTTGGCTTCCTCCAAGGTCTGCCTGCTCTCGGCAACTTCCTGTGTTAATGCTTTCTGCTCCTTTTCATAGCTTTGAAGCATTTTAGAAAAGCGTTCATCGGAAAGTACGCCGATGGCGTTTTGCTCGAAAACCTTTTCAATCAGCCTGTCGATTTCGGCGATTCTCTTTGTACCTTGTTCCACAGCCTGCTCCAGCCTTTTGTGTTCTTTCTGACGCATAGCATTAGTTTTCTTTGCAAGCATATACAGAAATACCGGCTCGTGGCATTTCACAAAATCCGCCAAGCTGCTGATTGCTTCAAGCACTATTCTCTCAAGCACAACGTCACGGATATAGTGGATTTGACAAGTCCCTCTGCCATCCTTGTAGTTGGAACATCTCCAAAATTCCTGATTGCGTTTCAGGCTCTTTGCAGCACAGAAATGCAGTTTTGCGCCGCAATCGGGGCAATATACCAATCCCGAAAACAGACTTGCTCTTCCTGTTGCTGTAGGTCTGCAGCGGTGTTTGCGAAGTTCCTGCACCCTCAGCCATTGTTCTTCGGATATTATCGGCTCCTGCATATTCGGTATGATTTGGTAATCTTCTGTGGCATTATGGATTTTCTTGTGAACCTTGTAGCTGACCGTAGTGCTTTTGAAGTTCACAGCACAACCCGTATACTGTCGGTTTTCAATAATACCTACAACCGTTTTCTGATCCCAACTATACGGATTAGTTGGTACTTTCTGTGCGTGGCTTCTGCCGACCGATTCATAGTAGGCAGAAGGAACAAGAATTTTCTCTTTCTCCAATTGTCTTGCAATCTGTGATGGGCCACGCCCTGCAAGACATAAAGCATAGATTTTGCGTACCACTTCGGCAGCGGGTTCATCAATCAGCCATTTCTCTTTATCGTCAGGGTCTTTCACATATCCAAAAGGAACAGTCGGTGAGACACGCTTTCCGTTTTCTGCTTTCGACTGCCATACCGCACGGATTTTTTTAGAGGTTTGTGCCGCATACCACTCGTTAAATATATTGTAAAACGGCAGCATTTCCATACCCTCGCCGGTGGTGCTGTTTACATTCTCGTGGAGCGAGATAAAGGTAACACCCAAAGAAGGATATACAATCTGAGTCAGTCTGCCCGCTTCAACCATTTCTCGACCGAAACGGGAGAGGTCTTTTACAATAACCCTGCATATCTTGCCTTCCTCCACCATTTTTTGCATCTGCTGAAAACCGCCTCGCTCAAAACTTGTGCCGGAAATACCGTCATCTACAAAAAACATCGTGTTTGTAAAGCCCTGCTTTTGGCAGTAATCTAACAGTATTTGCTTTTGATTGGTTATGGAATTTGACTCGGCGTCTTTCTTTTCATCATCAACCGATAATCTACAGTACAACGCTGTGATTTTTTCTTCTGTCTGCCCGTTAATATTGTTTGCTGTTGTCATAAATCATTTCTCCTTTCCGACAACAGGGCATAGCAAAGGCACAATTATTTTAATATGCCCTGTTGCCTTTTTCTATAGTGCGATTGTCAAATTAAATGTTCGGACAGTATCAATTCTTTGAACTGTTCCAATAAACACTGTCTGCCCTTTGGATTAAAATGTGTGGACACTTCGTATGTTGTCCCGCCGATTTTCATTGTGAAATTATCTTCTCCAAAGCGGCGTACCTTTGTATAGTCAAATATACGCTCATCAGTTCTCGGTATCAGATAATCTACAACGCAGATTTCTTCGGTTTCATCTATTTTCTTCATATCGTCACCTTACCTTTCGTCACGGCTGTTACGCTTTCGTTCTATTTTTCTGTGATAGTCATAAAGCAATTTCAAGATGGTTTCGGTCATCTGCTTTTGAGTGTAGTTTTTGGGGAAGAAACTCCGCAAATCCTGTACCTTAAAACTGATATGCTCGGTTTGATTGGCTTTTTCCTCTGACATAATTTCATAAATACTGTCCGAAGAAAGAGTACCTTGCTGTGCCGATTTTTTCATACGAATACTTTGGGCGTGGGAGGGAGTACAGTCGTTCAGGCTCATAGCGTCAAGCAATATTTTTTGTTGTTCTTCGGATAAGTAGGACAGCTCAACGGCAGGACTTAAAGCGATAGCACCCTCGTCAACTTTTTGAAGGATTTCTGGAATAAGGTTAGTAAGACGGATATATCGGAATACTTGGTCACGGCTTTCGCCCTGTGCCTTGCCGATAGCTGCGGCGGTATCCGACTTTGTCGCAACTTGCGATAAAGTTAAATCCGTTCTTTTACCTTGTTCTTTCATAGCTTCCATTTTCATTTTGTACGCAAAGGCTTTTTCGCTGGGCAGTATCTGTTCTCTGTGGATATTACTGTCCACCACCGCAATAATTGCCGCATTGCGGTCAAGGGGATAGATTAAAGCAGGTACTTCCGTAAGCCCTGCTTTCACAGAAGCGTACAACCTTCGGTGTCCCGATATGACCTCATATTCATCGGGTTTGTTTTCCATCGGTCTTACAATAAGCGGAGAGAGTATTCCTTGCTGACGGATACTTTCGATTAAAATCTCCATTTCCTCGTTATCAAGGACTTTGAACGGATGTCCGTTAAAGGTATGGAGCTTTTCAATGGGTATGTTCGCCGCCTTTTTCTTCGGTGGGGATAAGATTTCATTTACTAATTGTTCTGTATTTTTCATCGTGTATAACCTCTTTCTTTCGTTTTGTAGATGGCATCATTTTCTGTCTGCCTTTCGATTTCAAGCAGTTCTTTTAGTTTCGGTATTTTTGCAAGAACCGCTTTTGCTACGGATAGTTCTTCACGCAAAGGTTTGATTTGTGCTGTAATTTCCCTTGCCTGTGCGTTTATCTCCTTGCTTTTCTTATGACGGTTGCGGTTATAGACAGACTGCCTTTCTTTTTCTAAAACATCTATCTGTTCGCGCTTTTCGCTGATAAAAGAAACAAGCTCCTGCGGGGAATCTATATGATTCTCACATAGGAACTTGTATTCTTTCAGCGTTTTATCAAGTTTTACAACCTCTTGCCTCATTTCGGGAGACAGCGGTCTCGGAGTCTGCGGCGTAATATTATTACCTGTAATCAATTTGCAGAGCTCAATCACAAGTTGGAACATTACCTGTACGCCGTCCATCTTCTTTGCCTTTCGGTATTCGATTTCAAGCATAATAAGCGGTGCATACTTAGGCTTTTGAAACGGAACATAACCGATATGGCGCTGATTATCAAGCAGCCTTTCACGAATAGCGGAGGGAGAGTATTCCTTTCCCAGTCTGTCTAAACGGATTGCCCTCTGCCAGCTTGGTGCTTTGACGGAATAGTGGGCATATTCCTCGCCACGCTGTATGATATATCCCATATCCTTTAGGCGAATTTCAAAGGCTTTAAAATTGGTTGACTGTGAAATGGCGGTATCAATATCCGATTTCAATAGTTCTCGGTGGGTCATATTGCCTTTCTTTTTCAGCCAGTATTCTTTTTTATCGCCACCGTAAAAGTTTGCTTCTTTAAGTACACTTTTACCGTAATCCAAACATACGGCATCGGAAATTTCACGAAGTCTGTAATGGTCGGAAATATGGTTTTCAAACTTTCTGCCGGTCTTAAAGGATACGGAATTAACAACAAAATGGTTATGGATATTATCTGTATTAAGGTGTGTAGTAACAACAATTTCGTAATTCCCGCCCCACATACGCCTTGCGGTTTCTATCCCGATTTTATGTGCTTCCTCAGGTGTAACCTCACCCGTCTGAAAGCTCTGATACCCGTGATACGCTACATTGCCGCCTGTTTTGCCAAAGCGTTTTTTCGTTGCCGTCATACGCTCATATGCTCGTTTTGCATTGCAGTTGATACCCGACACATACATACGCTCATCCGTTTTCTTATCATCTGCCGCATACTGCAAGGCGGCGTATAGGTCGCTGTCCACATAATTTTTGTCTATGGTTTTGTCGGGATTTTCCGCATAATCAATTACTTCTTTGAGCCTGCTTTTGACAGGCCAAAATCCGGTTGTTGCCATTAAATCACCATTCTTTCACGCTTCGGCAGTATCAGTTCTTCGGTAATATTGTCAATGAGTGCAATAATTTTTTCTTCCGTATTAGGTGAGATTTTGCCCTCACAAGCAACGCAGAGTTCATCTAACTTGTCATTAAAAGAGAAGAACACTTCGGGAAGAACTGCTCTCGGCATATATCCCAACGCACGCTGGCGGAGATATTCCGAAACGGAAAGCCCGCACTTTTCAGCATTTAGTTCGATGATATTTTTCTCTTTTTGACTTACGCGGATAAACAGATTTTTGTTTTTAACTTCATTCATAACATCAGTCCTTTCTTTGATTTTTTAGGGGATTGGGGTATTCCCCAAAGAGTAATCGACACACGCTGTCGATTTGAGCGGAAACTGTCAATACAGTTTCCCTGCTCGTTACGTTACGGTATGCGACGTCGTCGTCACCGTCATTTTTGTTTCTTTCGCCGTTCTACCCAAATGCAGTTCCTGCCCCGGAGTCACACCGCAGCGTTGCTATGCTCTTTCCCAAAAAGAAGTCATCGCACAGTCATATCCCATTCAGCCGGTCATTCAGTTGTAACCGACTTTTGGGCAACAAAAAAAGCCGGCACACAAATGTGTACCGACTTAACCGTAAAAGGACAGACTTATCCCTTTGAGGTGTTGGTTTCACATTCATGTAACCGGCTTTGAAATCCAAAGTCGAAACTGTCCTTTACGCTTTCCGCCCGCCGACAGTTTAGGGCGGCTTCGGAAGCGGCGGTATTTCCTTTCCGCATACCGCAGGCGTGTACGGCATAAAACCGTACTCCCAAATTCTGTGAAGATATGTAATTGATGATGGCTCTCCTGAGAGAATATTTTATTATACTCGACAGGACAGATGTCTGTCAATACTTTTGGAAAGATTTTTTGTCAGGCTGCGTATCTTTTTTCGGCTGGTGGGAATACTAATAGATTTGGGCATAAGAAATCCCGCCGCCTACGGTCTACCCATAAGCGGCGGGAGAGTCGATATTATGTTTTTACGCTGGTAGTTTTATTAGCGGTTAAACTTGCGTTTCCGTCCGTAGAGGAGTGTTGCTCCTACACCGAGTATGCTTGCCAACATCAGGGCAAACCAAAGTGCAAGATTGCTGTTATCCCCGGTCTGAGGGCTTGTTGTATCCTTGCCACCAGTTGGTGTTGTAGTATCAGATTTATCTCCTTCGCTTGGCTTCGCCTGCTCCGATGCTGCTTTCTTAACCTCAAAATTTGCACTGCACTCGCCGTCGGTATAGACAACAGTTAATTTGTGTGTGCCGACCGAAAGCGTTTTGAGGTAATCGGCTTTTAATGTGATGACGGTAGAACCGGAGACCGCCGTATAATTCTTCGCGTCAATCAGCGTACCGTCAACCTTAACGCCTGTGAATTTGCTGAAATCGCCGTTTGCACGGAAGGTCAGCGTTCCATCACCGTTCTGCGTCCAAGCGCCGTTTGCTCCTTCAATGATTTTGTAATCCGAAGCACCTGCCGCAGTAGGCGTCATGGAAAGATCGGTTTCGACCCAGAAGCTCTGGGTGTCATTCTCATCGCCTATACGAGTGTACTCCACTTCCCGGCCGTTGATCTTTAGCTTGGCATCGGGGGAGATGTCGGCGGTATAGGCAGTCACATATACGCCGTAGTGATAGGTCTTTCCGGTCTCAAAAGCGGTGATCTTGTTAGTATAAATGTCGCCGCCCCACTCCGGCTCTGTGGAAACAATGCCGGTATTCTCATCTAAGCTCCACCACTCGCAACGGAATGCATACTGATCGTTTTCAGGCACCGTTCCGGTAAAGACAGGTTTATCGCCGTCCTTAAAGGTCAAGGTTACGTTATTTATTTCAATAACGGAGATTTCCTTGGTTACTTGCGGGCGAATTGTCTTAACATTCATAGCGAACAAGCCGTCCACGGTTTTAACGACGTTGGCGGTTGCCGATATCGGGTTCCAGTTTATCGTAACGGAGCAGTTATCCGCAAAGATATATCCGTCTTTTTCTCTCAGCTCGATGGAGTACATATAGTTCTTGCCCTCTTCAAACTGAGTAATCTTTTTCATGGAAGGCGTATATTTGCTTTCATTGGAATACCAGAACGCAACCGGCTCTCCGTTCTCCATTTCCTCCCAGCATTCATAGGCAATCTCATATTGGTCTAATGAAGTGTCCGATACCTGTGCCGTTGCCTGCGGAGCGTCACCCGGACGATAATCGAATTTCACATTCTCGATGTAGGCGTTATCTATGGTTGTGTCGCCCTGCGATGTGCCATTTGTAGCGATTACAGCTGGATATACCTTCACCTTAAGGGTTTTTCCGTTATCGTACACGTTGGGAACGGCATCGCCATGTCCATAGCTATATTTTTCAACTCCATCGACAATAACTTCACCATAAAAAACAGTGCCATAAGTCGGGAAATAATATCCCTCTTTCGCAGTCAGGGTTATCTCATATACGTATTCTTTGCCTGCCTCCGGGTATGCATTGCTTGAGATAGAAGCACTGCTATCATTCTCGACCCATGCCTGATCGGTAATCTCCATCTGATTCGGGCAGTCGGTATTCGGATTCAGCTCCGTGGTGAATACAACAGGCTGCGAAGAATCAAGATTTTTCCAAATATTCCCGATGTCAACTGTGGTAATAACCTCCTCATCCACAGCACTTGGCTTCTGCACAATCAGGTCATAGGTGTAATCCCATTTCAGATATTCGTGAACATCCAAAATTCTGGTGAAAGTACCAACTGCATCCGTGTGATCATTGAAGTACTGCTTTGCGGCATCTAAATCCGTGCTAAAATCAACTGGATCACCCGATGTGGGAGTGAAAATATAAAAAGTTGCACTCTCAAAATGGTCAACAGTTAACTGCCCGCCCCCGTTTTCGCTTGTAACGGTTCCTTTGGCTTTATACGGCGTTTCAATCTCTGTCTGGAGATTTGCAAGTGCGGTCAGTACCGCTTCGTCGTTTAGATTTCCTTTCACAAAATCTTCACTACTTTTACTTACCTGTGTGGTTTCAACCACCGTGCCATCCGAACCCTTAACGATAACATTGGCAGTTACATTGACTTGCGTGTGATATGGGTTCTTGTACTCAGTAGAATGAGTTACTCCTTGGGGAAGAAAATCCAGATTCTCCCATTCTGCCGCCAGTGCTGTAATCGGTACAATCGTCAGCACCATACAAAGCACAAGCAGAATGCTTAGCAGTTTCCTATTGCACTTCTTCATTGTTTTCATAATAGTTCCTCCGCTTCTGAGCCTTATCATTAAGCTCGTAATTTTATTTTTTCAGGCGAAGCCTTCGCCAATACTGTTTCGTTTTCCAGATACTGAGCTATCTGGTCTGCAACAGCAGTAATTGCTCTTTCTATTCCGTCATCGGACAATCCTGTATATGGGCGCATCATTGTGACAAACAACTGTGTTCCATCCGTCTGTTCGCTTACGGAAATAGAAAAGACGCTTTTGTTTCCATATATCGGTATTTCGGAAATTACCGTTGATGAATCCGTTTTTTCATATGAGACGCCATACTGTTCCAGCACTTCGTATATGGCTACGACGACATACTGCCGGACGTAAGGGAGCGTCCTTTGGGTGGTGTTCACGATTCAGCCTCCTTTCCCGATGCGCTGCACATGTTTCTACAAATGCTGTAATAATTGTAAGAGTCGGAGGGTTAAAAGTATATAAGGGAACTCCGCCAATCTGTTAAAATAGGGGTGGCGGAGTTCCGCCATTTTGAAAATTCAGGGCAAAAAGGCGGTTTTTTCTCCAAATCGGCATTAAAAAACGCCTTCCGTTTAAGAAAGGCGGCTCGATGAGCGTCAATGTAAAAAAATCATTTGTTGTAAAGATTCAGAAGCCCAATGCGGGATTTCACTCCGGTCTTTTCATAGATAGCGGATATATACCGTTCCAAAGTCCGTCTGGAAACATACAGGCTTTCCGCAATCACTTGAATACTGTCCTCTGTACCGACAAGGCAGGCAAACACCTCGGCTTCTCTGTCCGTGAAGGAGAATGCCTCCGAGAATCTGCGCAGCTTCTCTTTTTCGTCCATTACTTCGGCTGCGGTTGTGATGAGTTGCTCCATAAAAGTTTTCTTTTGAAAAGTATATATGACCGCCACAACGCTGACCGCTACAAACAAAACCAGCACAAGGACAATGACGGTAAGATTGCTGTCTGAGGACAGCAGGGCTAAAACGGGATTGGCAATGGCTGCGGCAGTAATGTTATTGACCGCCCGTCCCATACCTGCCCATAACTCAGGCGTTTTCATATGGCGGGCAATTTCCATAAAGCCGGAGGTGAAGAACACGGCGAAGAAGCCTGCCGAGAGATAAAATACGATCAGCCCCACCAAAAACGGACCGGCGAATTCCAGCACGGCGATGCAAATGGTAGACATCACCATCACGCAGTATATAATGATTCCCATGTATTTTCGATTCTTTATGTCAAATACGAAGCCTGCCGAAAGCCCACTTAGCGCCAGCAGAATTCTCGGCCCTTGCCCGATATCCATTCCTCCGTTTGCGTGAACAAGTGTCACCACGTTGTCAAGGGTACTGAAAATACAGGTCATCAGCACCACAAGCAGAATCAGAAGCGCACCGACGGTTGTTCCTTTTACGATTTCATTTTTGTTATCCTTTTCATCCTTTTCCGGAGCATCGGCTTGCGCTTCGTCCTGTTTGCAGAAATCCCGTTCATTTTTTATCAGCAACAAGACAAGCAACAGTAAAAATACAGACAAAACAACCGCTTGCACCGTATCCGAACGGACAAGGTTGTTGTTTGCAAACTGGAGCAGGATACCCAACGCATAGGAAATCCCTACAGATCTCGCTAAGTACTTGTCCGTTTTCATCATACGCATAGAAACATAAAAAACACCGCTGCCGACCAAACCGAGCAACAGAAATAAAACAAGCCCTGTTGCGAAAATGGCTGTATAAGCCGTCCCCGAACAGATGAAAACAAGACACAAAACAGACAAAAAACCGATGATAACGGAGCATACTGCTTTCAGCCGGTCTTTGCAAAAACGGTTGAACAGCGGATATAGTGCAAAGCCTGCTGCGCTGATGCCCAACGCATAATTTTGCGCCAGCACGGTTCTGTCCTCCGATACGATATGGGAAAGTACATCCACAAATAAATATTCCGCACCCAAAAACAGGAAGGTAAACAGTCCCATAAGGGCAACTGCATATATGTAAGGTGTTCTTTCTTTATTTAAATTCACGCCCTGCGTGATCTTAGTTAAAATCGTGTTCACTTCAACAATCTCCCTTACTTGCTGTCATCGTAAAATTCCATGATGTCGTTGGGCGTACAGTCCAATGCGCTGCAAATCTTTCCCACAATATCAACTGTGATGTTTTCACCCTTGTTCATCTTTGAAATGACATAGTTGCTAATTCCCGCCGCTTTTTCAAGGTCTTTCTTCTTCATATCTTTATCAATGAGTAATTTCCAAAGTTTTTTATAGCTTACTGTCATACCCGTTTCCTCGTTTCTTGAGAATAGTTTGGCTGTCAGAAGCAATACCGGCAGAAAACCGTTTGCTATCGACTTAGTATAGCACATCTTGCCTGAAAATTCAACGGATTGTAAAGCGTTGGCTTTATTTTTGAAGCCGCTCTGCTGATTTCCATTTCTGTAATGTAACGATTTTACTTGTCAAAAACGCCTGTTTTAAGTTTTTTTGCATACGAAATACGGCGGGCAAGTAGTTATTCCTGCCCACCGCATTTCTGAGATTATAAGCGTTACATTTGATTAGCTGTAAATCAGTTCAGCGTTTACGATTTCTCTTGCCCTTGCCCTTATCTCGTTCATTCTTCCAATCCAAAGCATTTGATTTTCAGTTTTTAATTGCTCCGTGATATTTTCCCGTTCTGCCATTTGCTTTACCAGCCGAAGAAACATATCCGCCGCTTGTTCATCAATATCGGCAAGGTAATTGTTCAGCCTGCCGCTTGTCAGCAGGTTCATATACAAAACCTTGTGACTTCGTTTCAAATACCTTGCGTGACGCTGCCCCCATAAGCCGATTGGCTTGGTTTCCTCTTGGGGCAACAGGAGATTAGGCAAAGAATAATCTCCAACCTTTGAATATGTACCGCCCATCTGCTCAAATAAACTTTTCTCCATAATCTTAACCCTCCGTAATCTTGATTTTGAATTTCCTGATTGGTGCGTTGACTACTTTGATTAGAACATCATCTACCGCATCAGTATATCTTCCCTCTGCAAGCAGCCTGTTCCGCAATTCGTTCAGGGCATTGAGAATAATCCTTCGTTCCTTCTCGTCAATCGCTATGTAGTATTTCTGACTTCGCATATTTTTTGCCTCCTTCGCCTAAAGTGTAGCAAAGGATTTCTCTCTTTGCGAATGTGCGATTTTATATTTTGACAGAAAGAAAGCCAGCGTAAGAAGCGTTTTCGCTCCCAACGCTGGCTTTTGCCTTTGCCAATGCCCGTTAGTTGTGTTTTATATCCTTATATGGTGTTAGCATTTGGGAACGGGAGGTTTTTTTCTCATCCAGGACATAGTCCACGCTATTGTCCAGGCGGTGCACGGGGATAATGCTGGTGTACGCCATTTACCAGTTCTCCTTCACTTCCTTCCAGACCGCACGGGCGATGCTGGTCATTTCCTCCACGCTCTGCTGGCTGACCTCGCCATAGGTGTTTGCGACCTTGGCAAGCTGGTTGGCATTATTGCAGAGACCCGCCGCTTTGTGAAGCAGGTCGGCATGGTGGGTGCAGGGCCTCGCCTGCAGCTGCGCCCCCATGATGAGGGAGCGCAGAAATTCCTCACGGGCAAGGCCGCTGAGCTTCACCTGGGCCTCCAGATGGGCCAGTTCCTTTTTGTTTAGATGGAGGGGAATGATATGGTTTCGTTTTCTCATGTGAACTCCTTTAGCGTTCCGGCTCATTCCTTTTTCGTGCTTTTACTTGCTCCGGCGCTTTTGCTGGGTATTCATAGTGGACGGGGGCATCCCGCAGCCGAAGCCTGCTGCAATCCGGGGCAAAGGCGGCGTAACGGGCATAAGAATACCCCTCCGCTTCCACCAGGACGCCATCCCTGCTGGTTTCGCCTTTGACGAGCACACAGTGCCAGCACAGGTCGCCGGGGTCAAACCACATCTTGTCGTTGTACTCAAATAGGAAAATCTGATCTTCCACAAGGCCGCATTCCTGGAACTGACGGTACTGCTCATCGGTGAGGACGACGACCTGTTCTACCCTAAACCCCGTTTGGCGCTCTGGAGCAGAGATTCCGAGATGCTCTGCCATGGTATCCTCCATGCAGCGGGGCCGATGATGGAACACAGCCCGTTCCTGGTACACCTTCGGATCTTCTAAAACCAGGCGTTCCACCGGAACGCTTTTTAAGTCCACCTTGCGGTAATCCTTCCCATAGCCCAGGTACAGGGTATTCCTTCGCTGTGAGATGAGCAGATGCTCTGCTTGCCCTTCTGCCCGTACCATCAGGCAGCGGAACACCCCGCCCGGATCGGCGCTGAGAAGGTTCCGGTTGTTTTGCAGGAACGGATAATCCGGGGAGATATCCTCCGAGAGCTTGTCAAAATCCGCTTTGCTCAGAAGGATGACCTTTTCGACCTGAAGGACTCCCGGAACAAAGTTTGTTTTCTTCTGGCGCAGGGCATCCCATGATTTTATATTTGCCGCAAATGCGGCGTACTGCTTTTGGCTCATTTTTCACCTCGTATTTCATAAAATCAGCCGATGGCTGGCAGCCGGGGGTTTGGGGTTCTCCCCAAGAATGCCTTTGGATATCCAAAGGCTATGCTTGCAAAACCAGTCACCGGCTGGGAAAAAAGCGGCCTGCGCCGCAGGTCAGATGGCGTTGTCCTCGCCAGCTTCCTTGATTCTGGCCAGGCCATCCAGTGTGGTGCAAATGATGTTCCGTTTTTCAGCCAGCCCGATTTCTGCGGACATGGAGTTGCTGATCTCCTTGCCGCATACCACCAGCATCCGGCACCGGCCCAGCTTCTGGCGGGCGATATTGTGAAAATCCCTCTTTTCATCAGCGTTGTCCAGCGCAAGGTACTGCCCATCGTTCAATTTGGGGCAAATGGGGACGTATCCGAGCTCATACACTTTCCGGCAGTACCGCTTCAAAAGGCGGGGAGCCGTATCCGCAGCTGTGCAGATGTAGGCAAAGGCTTTTTCCATGGCGATGTTTCCTTTCTTTGTAGGTAATCAGGCAGGCTATCCATGTGGATAGCCTGCCTGGGTTTGGGGTTGTTGGCGGCTATCCACATGGATAGCCATGGAGATTATTTAGCGGTTTCCGACTGGGCCTCCAGCGCAAAACGCACCCGATCCGAGCCCAGCTTGTAGTAGGCGTCGGTCACCTCAATGCCCACGGCCTCGTACCCCTCCAGCCTGGCTGCCAGCACGGTGGTTCCGGCCCCGCAGAAGGGGTCGAGGATCCTTCCTCCCGGCACACAAATCTTCACAAGATCCCGCATGAGCTGCAGGGGCTTCTCGGTGACATGGGTGCGGTTTTGCGGATTGGCGTAACGGAACACCCCCGGAAGGCAGCCCACCGGGCGGCTCACCGGCATGGGGCCGTTGGAGCCCCACACCACATATTCGCTCTGCTGGCGGAAACGCCCTTTCTGCGGGCGGCTGGTCATCTTATCCCACACCACGCAGCCCCGCCAAATCCATCCGGCCCACTGCAAAGCGTCAGTGATGGAGGGGTACTGCCGCCAATCGATGAACAGGCAGACGGGCGCACCCGGTTTGCAGGCTTTACGGGCATCGTACAGCCACTCGGCCATCCAGCGGGTCCAGCTTCTCTGATCCCGATTGTCCCCGTCGAAGTCGGGCGGGGCGTTTTTCGGGTCCATGCTGCTGTACTTCTGTGTGGTCGTGCGGTTCTTCTCCGCAGGTTTCCAGCCGCCCGAAGCGTAGGGCGGGTCGGTGATAAGGGCGTCAAACACCTGGGTCTTGAAGGCACGGATGATCTGCAGGGTGTCCCCATGCAGAATGGTCCAGCCATCCCCGCCGTTGTGCTCGATGGGCAAAGTGGATTCTTCTACAACTTGAGCAAGTTCGTTCTTTTGATTCAGAGACATCATCCTTCCTGTTTTGTCTTTATCGTTCCTCACCCCGATGGCGCTTCTTGACGGTGCTATGCTGCTTGGGCTGGAAACCGGGCGGCGGGGTGAGAATGGGCGATTCACGCTTGAACCTGCGCTCGATGGCGATATCGTCCGGCCCGATGAGGATCACGTCACTGGTGGGATTGTCTATGGTGACCCCAGGCAAAATCACGGCGGTTTCACGCACTTCGATTTCCCCGCCAAGTTCACCGTAGACAGTCGCCCCCTCCATAACGATGGGGATGCCGCCGGTCACGGAATTGGCAAAGAGCTTGGCGTTGCCGGAAATATGGACATTGCCGTGAACGTACCCGGCAGTGATGATGGCGTAATCCTCTATGATGGCGTTTCCACCGATCCTGCTTGGGCCGGAGATGGCCGCGCAGCCACGGGCGCAGGCCTGATCCCACAGGATGGCGTTTCCGTACACATAGGCTTCCTCCGCTGCGACAGCGTTGCCGGCAATCCAGCACTGGCCCTCCTGACTCAGATTTTCCTCCGATTGGACAAAGCCGCCCAGGTCACCGGCATGGATGTCCTCCCGCACATCCCGCAGTGCCCGGATGCGGTGCAGCCACGGGTAATGGGGATGGGCGATGTTGGTGATTTCATACTTTTTCTCATTCATCTGGCGTCACCCCGTTCCTTCCTGGATCTCGCAGGCGGTTTTACCGACAGCTCGGTTTCCACATACTCGCTGATGATAGACAGGGCTTTTCCGTAGTCGCCGGATCTGTAGACACGGTCCGCCATCTCCTTGGCCTGTTCCGGCTGTCCGCTTCTTTTGAGAAGCTGGGAAGCCTTGCCGAGGATAAAGAAGATGTTTCCGTCCATGCCGGCCAGCTTCATTTTGGGGCGTTTGGGAACAGACGGCTCTTTTGTAGGCTCTGCGGCCTGCACCGGCACGGCTTCGAAGGAGAAGGAGTCCTCGTTCCAAAAATGGACGTAGAGCGTACCATCCTCCGTATAGATTTCCCACTGCTCGAAGCCTTCGCCCCAGCCATCGGAAAACTGGCCCCGCAGATACTCCTGGAGAGCTTTCATTTCCACATCGTTCAGAGGCTCCTTCAGCCGGACGGTGGTGCAGCCCATCAACTCCCCGTCCCTGAGTTCCACCGAGGGGATGGCGCTGAGCACCTTTGCCTTGACGCCGGGGTTTCGCTGCTCTGAAAAATAGGGCATGAGATCCCCGCCGCTTCCTTTCAGAGAGGCCGTTATAGCGGATTGGATGGATTCCTCATAATTCGCCAGCTCAAAGCCGGAGAACTCGTCCGGCCCCACTCGATTCAGCCAATCTATATCGTCGTAGATCTCCTGGGGGAAGAAATCCCCTTTCAGCGGGGAGTATAGTTTCAGTGTGATTTCCTGCTTATTGATTGCATGACCTTCTTTCTATCGGGAACCGTCCGAAAGGCTCCGGGCGGCTCGCCGTTCATAGTTTTCTTTTGCCAGGTCGCCATAGTCGCAGCCCTCCCGCCTGGGCAGGTTCTTCACCATGCGGTACCGGCCTTGATAGGCCCTCTCAATGTGGGCTGCGGCCCAGCGCCCGGCAAAATCGTTGTTGGTACAGATCTCGATTTCCTCGATCTCCGGGTGGCGCTCCAGAAAAGCGTCCAGCGCAAGGGGGTTCTTGGCCTCCCGTTCCTGCCGCTGTCCTTCTTCCGGCGCATAGATGCCGCCGAGGGACAGCCGCCATTTGTCTGTGGTCCCTTCCAGCGTCAGATGGGCCATGGGTTCAATGGCGGCTTCGTACACAGCCACCCGGTTGGTTTTTCCCTTCGGCGGCAGAAGGAAGCAGAACCGCTTATCGCTGCCCGGCACCTCTGCCTTGAAGGGTTCTCCCCGTGTGTAGGTGCCGCGCAGGAAGGCGTACCGGGCAGTGCCGGTTTCATCCCTGCCGACGAAAACAGCGTTGTGGTAGTCTGCGCTTTCATAGAGGATCCCTGCCCGGACGCAGGCTTCGATGACCCCACGGCTGATCCCCCGCTTCAGCAGATAGGCGAACACCCTGCGGTTGTTCACAGCTGCCGGTGGAAGGATGAACTCCGGCCTCTTTTTTGGTTGAGGCGAAGGCAGGATGTAGCCGGGGCATTCGTCGCACAAGGCCAGCACCGCATCTACAAACTTCATCCCTTCCACTTTGATGAGGTAGTCCAGAGCGGATTTCCCTCCGATATCCCGGCTTTTCCAATGCCAGATAGAGGACTCCCCGTTGATTTTGAAGCTGTCGTGCTCCCTCAGCTGGAATTCACCACGGCTGCCGCTTCTGACCAGTTCATTGGGGCGAAACCGGCGCAAAAACTCGATGGCAGTCATCTGCTTGGCGGCGGTGATCTGCTCTTTGCTCACTCCGGGCATGGGAATTCTCCTTCCTTTGTCTTAGATTACCGTCGCCCGGAGGATTTTGGCCTGGTCGGTGCGCTCCCATGGGAGTTCCGGCTTTCCAAAATGCCCGTAGGCTGCGGTTTGGGTATAGCGGGGCGTCAAAAGGTCCAGCTGGGCGATGATCTCCGAAGGGGTCAGCCCGAAGACAAGGCGCACCGCATCTGCCAGGCAATCGTCGGCGCAGATGGAGCCGGTGCCGAAGGTATCCACCTCCACCATCACCGGCTCGGCTTTTCCGATGGCGTAGGCCAGCGTCACCTGGCACCGGCTGCACAGCCCGGCGGCCACGAGGTTTTTGGCGATGTAGCGGGCCATATATGCCCCAGAACGGTCCACCTTGGTGGGATCCTTCCCGGAAAGGGCGCCGCCACCATGGGGTGCGAACACACCGTAGCTGTCCACCATGAGTTTCCTTCCGGTGAGGCCGGTGTCGGCCTCCGGTCCGCCAAGCACAAACCGCCCGGAGGGGTTCAGCAGGATTTTGGTATCCTCGTCCGGGGGAAGCGCCTGCAGCGCCGGGGCCAGCACCTTGTCGGTGAGTTCCCAAAACAGTTCATCGGCGGGCTTCTCCGGGCTGTGCTGGGCGGAGAGGACAACCGTGTCCAGCCGCAGGGGGCGTCCATCCTCGTCGTACTCCACGGTGACCTGGGCTTTTCCATCCGGGCGCAGGCCCCGCACCATGCCGGATTTCCTGGCGGTGGTGAGGCAGCCGGCCAGCCGGTGGGCCAGTACAACGGGAAGAGGCATCATCTGCGGGGTTTCCGAACAGGCGTATCCAACCATGACCCCCTGGTCACCGGCGCCCAAGCGGAGGACAGGATCTTGGAGGGATCCCCTTCGCTGCTCTAACGAACAGTCCACCCCTGCGGCGATATCCGGGCTTTGCTTATGGATGAGGCATTGGATGGCGTACCGGGCGGGGTCGTAGCCCACCTTCCGCAGCACGGAACGGACAATGGCCGGGATTTGAGGTTCGTGCAGGCTGGTGATCTCACCAGCTACGATGATCTGCCCCTTGGTGGCCAGCACTTCGCAGGCCACACGGGAGAGAGCGTCGTGGGAAAGGCAGTCATCCAGAACACTGTCGGCTATGAGGTCGCACAGCTTATCCGGGTGGCCTTCCGTGACGGATTCGGCGGTGTAAAATTGATTCATGGCGTCACCTCACTTTCAGGGAAAAGGGCTTGAGGCTTTTCCCGATGTCCTCATAATTGGCAAACCGCACCTCGCAGCCCAGCAGGTAGGACACAGCTTCTTCCCATTCCTTCAGCGGGTACTGCTCTTTGTTCTCCAGCTGGTACAAGTCTCCAAGGGCCTCCCATTTGAGGGTTGGCTGCAGGCGCAGGTTGGAGATGAAGGTGCGGTGCTGCTCTGCCAGCCGGTCTAAAAGTCCAAGTTTCTTCAATCAATCCCTCCAGTGCATTCAAATACAAAAAGCGGGGCGCTTTTCAGCGCCCCACTCAACCAAATCTCTGCTACTTCTTCCTGCGGTTGCGAATGTGCAGGAAAACAAGCCCGCCTAAAATGACAGCGCACAGGACAATGACTATAATTGCTTTCGGTTCCATAGGTTCATTCTCACCTCACTTGTACGGCGATGACCACCGTGCGGGCGTTCTCCCATTCATAAGAACAGGTGACGAGCGTCAGCAGGCGGTGGCCTGCGCCGGGGATAAATGCTGGGTCGTGATACAGCGGCTGTGCAAGCAGCTCCTTCTGAAAGGAGAGGAAATCTTCATCGTCCGCAAACACGGTGCGGTTAAAGGAGAGTTTGGAGATATCCGTTTTCAGCACAGCCACGATGGTGTACTCCCGCAGCCCAGTTTCCGTCTGCAGGAGGATTTCGGAATGTTCTTCCCGGAACGCTGCGTCGGCCATCTTCTGAAGCACAGCGAACATGGTCCCGTCGTTCATGTTGTGTCCGTAGACCACGGTGTTCCGGCTTTCCGGGGTACAGTCCCACTGAAAGAAAATGCTGCCGGCTGTGCGCCATTCCCCTTGATAGGTGCGCCGCAAGTAGTATTCGGGATCATCGGCGCTGCTTTGCAGGACAGGGTAGTCCACGCAGGTTCCGGGGATGGTGATCCACCCCTTGATATCCGGGTATTCCGCTTGCAGGGCCGGGAGGTCTACAATGGCTTCCGGCACCTGCTCCTGCACGGTTTGTTCATTCCCAGCCGGTTCCTCCCCGGAGCTTTCGGCTCCGGGGAGGGGCTGTACTGTGTATTCCTCTTTTAGGGTCTGCGCTTCTCCATTGGTCAGCTCCGGCTGGAGCACCAAAAACCACGCAAGCCCCAACAGGCTCAGGCACAGCAGGCCGATGCAGAAACCTTTCAGAAAGGTTTTCATCGGATATCCTGGTCCCTGTCATCACCGCCTGCGGATCTCTTCTTTTTGCCCACAAGGTGCATGGCGAGGAGCCCTCCGCTTGCCAACAGTGCCAGAGCGGAAAGGCCAATCAAAACTGCGGGCATCCAGGGGCTGTCCCCTGTCTGAGGAACGGTGGGAACTTCTGGCACCAGCTTGTTGTGCATCGCCACGGTGACGGTTTCACCAGCCAGGATCTCCACGGTCTGGTCATCCGGCAGGATATACTGTTTGGCATCCTCACCGGCCACCTCGGAAACGGTGTACTCGCCCACCCGGAGGGTGACGTTGATTTCACCGTTCTCATCGGTTTGAAACTCCTGCTCATAGGCGTTGCCCATGAAGTCTGTGCCGGTGATTTTGAAGGTGCGTCCTTCAATCTTATCGTCATCGGCTGTCTTTACCACCTTCAGGGAGCCGGTCTGCGCATGGTTGAGGAAGCCCACGCCAGCTTCGGTTTCCACCCGCACGATGGCGCCGTTTTCCGTGATGGAGAAGGGATAGTACCCCTCGTCACGCTGGAAAAATTCAGGGGCTTCCTTCTCGTGCAGGAAGTAATCTCCGTACTGCAAGTCCTTCAGCTGATAGATACCGCCCTCGGACTCAGCCATTTCACCCACCAGCTTGTCGGTGTCAGGGTCGAACTCCCCGTTGTGATCCACATCGGCATACACCTCGAAGATGGCTCCAGACAGCGTGTTCTCCGGGAAGTCGGCGTCTACCTTGGTGGTTTCCACAGTACCCCGGATGATTTGGTTTTCCATGGTGATCTCAATGGCCTGCCCATCTTCGGTGATCTCCACAGGGAAGGTCTCCTCGCTCAGCACGAAGGCTTCCGGCGCTGCGATCTCACGAATGACCCAATTGCCAACGGGTACCCGGTCAAATTCAAAGTACCCGTCGGGATCACTCTCGGTGACCATGAGGGCGGTTTCTTCTGTGAACTCAGTTTCGTCAAAGCGGAACAGGCCGATCACGGCGCCGCCTAACTTGACTCCATCCTGGTCCACCTTCCAGCCGGATATCTTGCCATACTTCAGCGTGTTTTCGATGGCTTCTCCGTCATTGACCTTTAGCTGCACGGTGGCGACGTCCTGCCCGGCGTACTCAAACACCACAGGGTATTTCTCATCGCTCAACAGGTAGTGCTCATCCGTACCGATCTCTTTTACATACAGCGAGACCCCGCAGGGGAGGTCGGTTTTGAAGGCGGCGTTCCCATTTTCATCGATGCCGGTGGTCTCGATGAGGCCATCGGCGGGGATGGAACTGCCATCGGCGGCGACGATTTCCTCTGCGGCGAACAGGCCGAAGGTGATGTTTTTCCATTCCTCATTCATCCCGATGGAGAAGGTCTCATCCTGCTCCAGCAGCTTTTGGAGGCTGATCTCCACCTTCTGCCGTTCATTGACAAAGCCCACTTCGGCGGAGGTGACAGACACCTCCTGACCGGCGTAGGCGAGGGTGACTTCCTTCGGTTTGGGATCCAGCACCATGCCTGCGGGCGCTGTCCGTTCAGAAATTTGGTAGCGGCCCAGGTACAAGGGCTCCGATGTGGCAGTCCCATCGCTACCAGTGGTCAGGGCAGCCACCAGTTCTCCCGCCTTTGCGTGAATGACGCCATCCGGGGTGACGATATCCTCCAGAGCGGTGATGTCGTAAACAGCGCCCGGCTGACCCTGCACCTCATACTGCGGCTGGTAGAGGCCACCGGCTTCTGCCACATGGCTGAACACCTCGCCCTCCTTGTGGACGGTGATGGTGCCTTTCTGAACCGTGTTGTACTTGGTCACGGTGACAACGTCCTGGGTGCCATCCACCACAAAGGGTACCGGCTCATCATCCAGAACATAACCCCAGGGACTCTGCTGTTCATACAACTCGTAATTTCCAAAGCCCAGGGCCTCCGGCAGCATGAGGGTCCCTGTGGAATCCGTCACGAAGGTGTCGATGTCCATAGGGCTGGGATAGTTGATGTGCTGCACTACCCATTCGCCGGTATCCGCATTGCGGATCTTCACGGAGGTGCCGGCCAGCGGGATGATCTCGCCGGATTCGGCGTCCCTTTTTTCAAAGCGGATGAGGGAGGTAAAGGTGGGGTTGTTCAGGATGAAGTAATAGGTTTTGCCATGCTCGGAAATGAACACGGAGAAATCCGGGACGAATTTTTGCCCCTCGGCGCCAGCGGTTTGATGCACCACATACAGGCCGTAAGGGAGGTCCTTCGACTGGGCAAAACCATAGGAATCTGTCAGCAGGATATCCCGTTCAGACTCTTTGGCGTTCTCGTAACTGCCCGCACTGGCCAGGTAGACCTGAAATTCAGCCCCGGCCTCCGGCTGCTCGATCTGCACCTCATCGCTGGTAACTGCCGGCGGAACAGCTTCTGCTTCCTCATCGGATGCATCAGGCTGGTCAACATCGGCTGGTTCCTGCTCATCGTCGTTTTCCGGGGCGGCGCTGCTTTCCCCGGCCTGGCCTTCGTCGGCAGCTTCATTTTCTTCCGGCTGGCTGGAAGGCTCGGAGCCGTTTTCAGGAACAGCGCCATTTTCAGGTGTGCTGGAAGCGGGAGCTTCCTCTGCGCTTTCGGTCTGCTGTTCTTCCGTAACGGCAGCTTCTTCCTCAGTGGGGGACTCTGTTTCAGGCGCAGGAGCGTCCTGCTCTGGAATGGCAGGCTGGTCGGTGTGCTTGGTAATGGCAATGGAGCCGAGCACCACATCCTCCGTTGCGGTCATGGGGATGCTGTTGTGTTCCAGCGTGAAGTTCCCCGGCTCTGCGCCCACAGGATAGACGGTTTCATCCAGCAGGTACCCCTCGCTGGGCGAGACCTCTCGAATGGAGTAATCCGTGCCGCAGGGGTACTCCTTGGTGGTGAATTTTCCCCCGCCCGAAGTGGTGTAGGTGTCCAGCAGGGTTTCTCCCTTGAACATTCCATACACCGCGCCATCCAGGGAGGCGTCGCCCTGGGCTTCCCCAGTGACGGAATCCACCTTTTCCATGGTGACGGTGAACTTCTTCAGCACATTGGAAAAGCTGACGCTGGCGGTCTGGCCGGGGTAAATGGTCACCTGCTGGGAAGCGGGCTGGACGTATCGGTCCGGTGATTGCTCGGTGATGGTGTAAGTGCCGGCCTGGAGATTGTCCACCCCAATGGTACCATCCGGGCCTGTCACCACATCCCGTTCCACCCCGTTGCCGGAGATGTGGAAGGGGATGCCGGAAACCTCGCCATCCTCGGAGGTTTTCACGATCTGCAGGGTACCGGATCTGATTTCGAGGGAGAAGTAGCACTTCACCGGCTGGGCCTCGCCCTCCACATCGAAGGTGACGACATTTTGATAGGTATCCCGCAGCCAGTATTTCGTGCCGCCGGTTACCACACCGGGGATGGAAGAGGGCAGGCTCTTTTCAGCGGTGATGGTCCCGAATTCCGTTTCACTGGTGGAAATGTGCAGCTGGTTCCCGTCCACGGAAAAATCCACGCCGGGGCAGCTGAAGGTGAAATCACCCAGCACATGGTTCTCATCCACCAGCGTCGTTTCATTTTTCCCGGTGCTTTCGTTGTACTGCAAGGCATGGGTATAGGCCCCAACCGCACCGGGGTCGTCTGTGGTAAAGGACGGGACCGTGCGGTAGTTCATCACGTTTTCCCGCAGGGTATAGAAGATGGGCTTCGCCGCAGGGCTGTTGGCAGTGATCTCGTCCACGATCTGGCTCTCATACCCTGTGCCGAGCTGGTTGTGGGCAATGAGCCAGATGAGGATTTGGGTGGCGATGTACTCATCGATGGCGCTGCCCCCGTACTTTGTGCCGGTTTCCATGTTGTAGCCCAGGGTGAGGGTGGTGTTGATCAGCGCCTTTTGTTCTTCTGTGAAAGAGGCGTAATCATCCGAGGCCTCGTAGCCGATGCCGCTGTTGGCCCGTACACCCATCTGGATGCAGTAGGCGGTGCGGTATGTGCGTAAATCATTGATCCGCAGCTCGAAGAATTCCTCGGTTGTACGCCCGCCAAAAGGCGCAGGGAGGTTTTCGCTGAGAGAATAACGGCGGTCTTTGTATTCGATCATGGCGAGGTACCCGTCATAATCATTCTCGGCGGCAAGGGCGCTGCCAGGGAAGAGCCCAAAGCAGAGCAGCACCGCCATCATCAGGGACAGCACTCTTTTAAGATTTTTCATAACAGTCTCCTTTTTGGCAAAATAAAAAAAGCCCCCGCAGATTTGAGGGAAACCCTCAAACCCACGGGGGCTAAAGCAGAATTATCGTTCCTCGCCATTTTTCTGGCGGGGCTTTTTCCGGGGGATCACCTTGTGGTGCGTATCCCGCTGGGTGCGCCAGACAGCGTCCAGCACAGACTCGATTTCAATCCCGTTCTGCCGGCAGCCGTGAAGGATTCCGGACAGGTACGATTGAGAGGGCAGTGCGGGAGCGTCCTTGTAGGGGCTGTTCATGGTATAGGCCATGACTTCCCGCTTCAGGCCATCCGGGTCTACCACAGTGACGGGTTCCTTTCCGTACAGCCGGGGGAATCCCTCATAGTGGTCCAGGCTCTGCTCGTCCCGTTCCGAAATGCGCCAGAGGACGCCATCCACAAAGCTGCCCGGCTCCGGCAGGATGGTGGCAACGCCATGCCCGCCGCCATTCATACGGAAAGCGAGGCGGTATCCCTCCAGACGGACGGTATCCACCACTTGGGCGTCCGGGCAGCGGAAGGCCATCTGGTTCAGGTTCATGTTGGAGCCGTAGGCAAAGTAAAGTTTCCCTTTGGTTTTTCATCACCTCTATCGTTCTTGGTTGCGTCGGTTCTGCAGGCTGGGGTACTGGGATTTGTCATACCGCCAGGCCCTGTCGCCGGGAAGATTAGAGAGTAAGTGTTCCCGCACATTTTTGTACTCCGGCCCAATCAGGCCAAGGCGCAAAAGAAAGGTGCGGAAGGTGAAGGCGGGGTTCTCGCTGATCTCGGTTTTCCGCATCACCGTCCGCTTCTGATTGATGGCCTGGGCGGAGATAGCCAGCGCCAGCGTAATATTGGTGCGCACTTTCCCAGCATGGAGGGTGCTTTCAAAACAGCGCCACTCCAATGTGCCGCGATAGAACACCGAATGAAGGTTCAAGGCGTAGTACCGGGTCCAGTTGTAGTGCTCGTAGCTGCCATCGGTCCCTCCATACCATTCCCGCTTGAGGCGTTCCATGGTGGTGTTGGTGGGCAGCCTGCGGATCTTCTCCAGCATGGGTTCCCGTACCTTCTGGCACCAGCGTTCCACCCGGCGCTCGTCCACTTTGAGGGCTTTGAACAGGATATCCTCCTTGGAGTACATGATGGACAGGGCGTTCTTCAAACTCTGCGGGGTGTGCTTGGAGGCGTCCACATGGACGTGCATCCCGCAGGATGAATTGACCACAGCCCCCGCATGGCGGAGGGCGCGTACTACATCTTGAAGCTTCCCCATCTCGCTGTATTCCAGTTTGGGGGAGTTCATCTCCACTTTGTAGGTGTCATCGCCTGTGGAAAGCTGCCTGCGCCCACTCCGATGGGTGGCGCGGATGCTGGCGTCAAAGACAAAGCGCCATGTTTTCCCCTCGTTGTCGGTGACCTCCCATGGGTCATAGGTGCGGGAGGAACGGGAGTGGGTGGCGGTGGCGCCGAACAGGGCGGCCACCGCTTCCGCAGCCTGCTGGCGGGACAGCCCCGTCATCTCGATCTCGCAGCCGAAGAACTGGTCTTTCAGGTCAATCGACAGCGGTCACCTCCCGATGGGCAGCGGCCAGCCGCTTTCCGATGGCCTCCACCACATTGACGGTGACGCCGTTCCCGGCCTGCTTGTAGAGCTGGGCGTCGGATTGGAGCGGCAGGACAAGGTCGATGCGGTCATCCGTCCAGCCCTGGAGCCGCAGGCATTCCCGTGGCGTGAGGCGGCGGATGCGGCATCCGTCCCACACGCCGGAGGCTTCCCGCTTATGGCTGCGAATCCCGCCGTTCTGCTTGGCGGTGAGGCAGCGGGCATAATCCGTCAGCTCCGGTTCCTCGTTCATATCCACACAGCAAAGGGTGCCTTGGCTGCTCCCGGTGGTGATGGTGTGGGCGATTTTCCTGCCCACCCTGCCGCGGCGGGTATTGAGGGTGGGATATGCCAGATCCACACTGTCGCCGGGATATGCCATTTTATATCCCTTTTTCGTGTTTTCTTTGATGGGGACGCCTGTGCAGTACAGCCCGGTTTTCCCGCCCATCCCGCCTGCCTGGGAGGTCAGGGTACAGCTTACCCCTTCTGTGGAGTAGATGCGCTCCCCCTGTGCGCCGGAGCGGATTTGTTTAAGAGGCGTTCCTGCTGTTTCGGTGAAAGGAAGTATTTTTCCTCTGCATCTTTCATCAAGATATCCGACAAGGTACACCCTCTTGCGGGATTGAGGGACGCCGAAATCTTTGCTGTTAAGCACCTGCCATTCCACACCATACCCCAATCCATCCAGCGTATGGAGGATGGCCGCAAATGTCCGGCCTCCGTCATGGTTAAGCAGGCCGGGTACGTTTTCAAGCAGCAGATACGCAGGTCTTTTTGCCGCAGTCAGCCGGGCAATTTCAAAGAACAGCGTACCTCTTGGGTCGGCAAACCCTCCACGGTGTCCGGCAATCGAAAAAGATTGGCAGGGAAATCCTCCGCACAATAGGTCGAAGTCGGGCATTTCATCGGGGTCGGCTTCTCGGACGTCCTCACGGAACCACTCTCCTTTCGTATCGAACAGCGCCCGGTAGCTTTGGTCGGCATATTTGTCGATCTCACAATGGCCTACGCAGACAAAACCTCCGGCCCGGCTGAGTCCCTCCCGGAACCCGCCGATGCCGGAAAACAGGTCAATATACGTTATGGCTTTGGGCATCACGCTCCTTTTTATAAATTTGGTGAAACGCTGCTACACAATCAACCGGCATCACCCCTTTCATGGTGCAGTGTCAAATGATATGAAAACAGCCCGCAGGGGCTGGGGTGAACCCAATCCTGCGGGCTGCTGTTGTTCCTCTTATGCGTAGATTTCTTCTTCGACTTCCTCGGTTTCACCGGCATCTTCGGTTTCAGCTGTTTCGCCCTCGGCTTCTCCTTCGTCCTCATCCGCCGCTTCCTGTCCGTCCTCCTGTGGGGCGCTCCAGGCGGCGTATTCGCTGGGGAGGCCCGTGCTGGGGTCATCCTCGCCCTCGCCGGTTTCCCCGCCCTGGGCGGCGGCCCAGGCGCTTTCTTCCTGTTCCTCCCGCCCGGCTGCCTCGGCTGCCTCGAACTCTTCCTCCGCTTCCTCCAGCGCCTGCTCGATGAGCCCGATGATGAACTCCTTTTGCGTCAGGCGGCGGTGGTGGACTTTTTCAAAGCGTTCCAGGTATTCCTTGACCCGCTGGAACAGTTCCTCGCTCACCTGAAATGCCAGTGTTCTGCCCTTTGCCATGACTTTGCCAGCCCCTTTCTCATAATGCTCTTGGATGATCATTTCAATAAACTTGCTCATGGTGCTTTCCGTTTCCCGGATCTCCTCGCTGATCCTGTTGTGCAGGTCCAGCGGAATTTTGCAGGTCACGCCCTTGGTTTCCACGGCCATCGCTCCTTTGCTTGGTTCTTTCCCTTTCGGGCAACACAAGCATATCCGAAGAGCGAAGAGAAAGCTATTACCAAGACCAACAACCTTTCAGCCAAAGCAGAGGCAACAAACGTCACAAGCAATAACGGCTATGTTGGGGGCTGCTTTGGGGTATTTTACTCATCATCCATGAGGGTATTGAGGAAGCCGAGCATCTCCGGTGGGATGGCTTCCTCCGGCTGCTGCACCGGCTGGGAAGGGACAGCCTGAAGTTCTTCCCGCAGGATGCGGCGCAGGGTGGACTCCAAGGCGTCCTGCCTGGCGCTGTCCAGAATCGCTTTCACCAGAAAGGCGCTTTTCTGGCCTCCCGGCACAGCCTGCAGCAGCGCCCATGCCCGGCGGTGGTCCTCATTCTGGAGGTTTGGGCGGAACATAAAAAGGGGCCTGCTCATCCTTTGCCCACACCGCCCGACAAACGCCCCAAAATCCGCTCGAATCCTTCGGCGTTTACACGGTCGTCCAGCAGGGCAAAAACCCTACACAGGCCGTCCTGGGGGGCGACGTTCCGCTTGACCACCGCTGCGCCGCCGCCCAGCATCACCACTGGGATGGCCTTGAGGTCAAACCCTGCTTCCATGGCCGCTGAGAGAAGGCGCTCGGTGTAGAGGCGGCCCTGCTTTTGGATGATGCCGCGGGCGTCCTCGTCCATGCTGCAGGGCTTTCCCGCCAGCACTCGTTCCACCTGGGCATCGGTAACGGACAGCCCCACATCCCGGCGAACCTGTTCTTTCACCTCGTCGATGCAGCGGATCATCCCCAGTTCCAGGCTCCGGCAGGTGGCGGCGTTGGGAACATTGTTGTCCAGCCGCATCAGGTCCACCGTCCAGCCGCCGATGTCCATGAGCAGGACGGAGGGCTCGTTCTGCAGGAGTTCCGGGTGGATCATCAGGGCGGAATACCCCTGTGGGAACAGCTTCACATCCTCGATGGTCACTTTGTAGGGGATGCCCTCGAACTGGAAGCTTACCGGCTGGGAAGAAGGGCGAAGGTACTCCCGGAAAGATTTCTTCTCCCGGCCAAACCCGGCCAGAGGAAGGCCGGCTGCGATGGTGACGGAACACTCCGTCTTGGCGCCCCGCTGCTGGATCTCTTTGGCGATGGCCGCAAGGGTCAGCAGGTAGTAGTTCTCGTTCTCCATCTTGTTTCGCAGGATCGGCTGCCTGCCGGTCCCGCACACGAAGAACTTTCCACCGTACTCCAGCGTGTTCTGCAGGGTGTAGGGTTCGTGAGAATATTCCGAGATACCGGCTGGGAAAGAAAAATGCCGGGTCTTGATGGCGTAGTAGCCATGGTCGATACCGATGTTCATGGTTTTGTTCATCCTTTCTTGGCTGTTGTTGAAAACTTAGTTTCCTGCTGGTTAAGAGCGAAGCGTAGCCTGTTCTTTCCCAGCTGGTAAAGTATTTAGGGGGGAGAGTGTGAGAGGGGGGAAGCGCAAAAAACCGCCCCGGCCTGCCAGCCGGAGCGGTTCTAAAAAAGGGCGCACTACCCCCTTGTATTTTGAGGGCTTGATTTTGGGCCGTTTTGGGCTTTCGTCAATCTATCTATGAACCTGCCGGAAACTTCTACACTTCCGACAACGGGGAAAAGGGCCGCAGAACGCAAAAAAGCGGGGCCTCTGGCCTGAAAAATCAGGCGGAAGTCCCGCTCGTGTGGTTTCGCTGCGGATTTTGCCTTGGACATCCACGGTAAAACCGTTTTCCGGATTTTCTGTCCAAAAGCCCGCAAACCCGCATGAATACTAAGAAAAAAGGGTTGACATCTTTTTTGTCAACCCTTCATGGTGGAGATGAGGAGAGTCGAATTATCGATTTTGAGTTTTGCATACATTTGTAAAGTGCGATAAATGGCGGTATCATGCGATTTTTTGAAATTTCAGCTTTGCAAACATTAGTTTCTTTCCGCCTGTTTTTGTAAAAATAAACACCAAATAAACACCAAAAATAAGCACCAGAAAACGCCCGCTTCACCATGACGATTGTTTGACTTAACCGAGCACTTGTGGTATAATAATTTTAAAGATTAAACTCCTTTATTTTTTTGATAGCTGCTTCTGCTGCAGACAGAGCGGCTATTATTTTTATATCATTGTGGGGCGATATTCCACGGCTACAAAAGCAAACCCGTCCCCCTCAATTTGTTCGATTTTGTCTATTGTATGAACAGTGTGGCCGCACCGCACTGGATCACTTAAAACCGACAGGCGAACTGACAGACTGGCACGATTCAAAAATCCGCATGATTACTGTTGTTAATTATGAAAGGTACCAATCGAGCGACAGTCTAAACGGCAGACGACCGACAGGCGACCGACAGACCACCGACAGGCAAGCGACAGGCGACCGACAGCAGTATAAGAATAATAAGAATATAAAGAATATAAAAGAAGATAAGAAGGCGGCTGCGCCGCAGGAGGGATTCTCTCCGGGATTATCCCGCTCCATAAATTTTCATTGAATCACAGCCGGGCTTGTGCTAAAATAGGGGCAAGGTGGTGAGAATATGCTAGATCAGAATGATTTACAGGCAATTGCACAGTTGATTGATTCCAAGCTAGAAAAACAGCGTGATGATATTTTAGAGGTTGTCGATGAAAGAACTAATAGTTTGTTGGAAATTATCCAGCAACAATCAGAAACTACACAAGCCATGATCAGCGAATCAGAACAGCGCATGAAGGTTTATGTGGAAAATCAGGTAGGCAAGCGCATTGATTCCCTATTCGATGGCTACAAGCTGGCTCATGAAAAGCAATGGGAACTTGAAAGGAAGATGGAGCAGTTAGAAAAACGTCTTGAGGCTCTGGAAGCAAAGGCGGGTTAACAGGAGGTTGTCAAAATGTTAGATCAGAATGATTTACAAGCCATTGCAGAACTCTTAAAACCTATCAATGAACGATTAGACAAATTAGAGCAAGGCCAAAATGAACTGCGTGCCGATGTAGCCACGCTAAAGGAAGATGTGGAAATTATCAAAGAAGATGTACAAGTTACCCGGAACGCCACCAACACACTTCTTGACTGGGCAGAGCAGGCACAGCTTGAAGTCAAGATTCCCCTATATAAAAAAGCTGAATAACTTACATAGATTATTAGCCGAGGGTTTATGCCCCCGGCTTTTTTTGTTACCCTTTTCGCCCTGTATGGCTAAAAACTCACAGCCGAATTTTCGGCCGCCAAATACAAAAGGATCGTAATTCAATTACAAGGGGTAGTGATATTCCTTGATGACCTCGGTTGAACCGACCCCATCGGCACGGGGAACAGCGAAACACGATCCCTAAACGGCGAACAGAAGATGAGCGGAATCTGATTCCGGACACCTATACACTAGGCCGCCTGGACACTCCAGCCAGCTTGGAAAGTTCTTCGTCGGTTCGCATATTTTCAATTTTCGGTTCGTCAGATTTCTGACTAACTGCTCTTCCGGTATTATTGTTTTGGAAAGCGATCTGCTTCTCTTTCGCCTTTGCTTGGATCACGTTTTTCATTTTCAATGCCAATTCGGAACACACCTTATTTTTCGCTACAAGGCCGATTTAGGCGTTTTTATCCTTTTAGTATCCGTTGTATCTCTGTGAGTTCTTCTACTCGTTCCAGGGCTTTCTGCTGGCCTTTGGACTATCAATCTGCTTTAGACTATTTAAAGCTACGATAAAAGGGCGATGTATCTTTGAAGTTCTTCGGATTCATACTTTGAGATTAACTCGGTCATCGAATCTGCGGAACGCTGATCGCTGTAATATTCATCAAAACAGCTATAATACAACGCTCTGTCCGCAAACTTAACGTTGACAGGCAATAAGCCTGCTTTCATCAATTCAAGGTTTAAGACCAGCCGTCCGGTTCGTCCGTTGCCATCAATAAACGGGTGGATACCCTCGAAACGCAGATGAAATTCTGCTATTGCTTCGATGATGTGCTTTTCTCGTTTCATCGTTTCATAGTCTGCGATAAGCTGTTCCATCTGTACCGGAACAAGGTACGGCTGCGGAGGTGTATGGTTTGCGCCAAGAATACGAACGGGAACGCTCCGATAAACGCCTTTATTGTTTGCATCGTTCATCAGTATTAAAGAATGAATGTCTTTGATAACCCGCTCTGTAAGGGGGCTGTGCGTGTCCGCAAGGGTTACTACATACTCAAAGGCATCTTTATGCCCGATTGCTTCCAAGTGCTCTTTAATAGGCTTTTGTGCTATTGTAACGCCCTCTTGCAATATTAACGCTGTTTCTCTTAACGTGAGCGTATTCCCTTCGATTGCGTTTGAATTATATGTGTTTTCGATCATAAATTCTTCACGCAGCCTTTTTAATTCCGTATTGTTGAGCGGGCGCAGACTGGCAAGCTGCTCCTTTAATTGGTCAATTTTTGAGAAGTTCATGTTTCGTCCTCCGCGTTGTCCCGCTCCATCTGATTATCAATAGCCCTCTTAATAAACCCGTTCACACTTCCATTATCGTATTTTTCGGCGTGGGACTTGATTTCAGTGTATTTTTCTTTTTGCACGTCCAGCGGTATTCTTTTTAAATTTTTCCTTGCATAATCAATCCGTTGTTGTTTTTGTTTTTCTGTAAGTGCCATATAGTCACTCCTTTCCACAAATATCATACCACGAATCACAGTATATGTACATGTTCAATCTGTATAAATGTACGTGTTCATCTTTGGGGATTCTGCCTATTGAATTAAACACGTACGTGTACTATAATATAATCACAAGGTCAAGGGAAACGGCAAGGCCGGGATACATGATTGAACAGCGGTGCCGCGGGCTATAGTATCATGAACGTACCGGCTCCCACCTTGGAACGGTTCACCGCCAGCCATGACAAGACGGGGTTAGAATTTAGCCACAAAATCCGCTGTAGGTCTTGGTCGTTAGACGCTTCCGGGGGTTGCAGGTTCCACCGATAATAAAACCTGCGGGGCGTTCCCCAAAATGGATACCGATGGTTGTCATTTGGTGTCCAACTCGGTATACCAGTGGTATCCACAGTATAGATTAGATTAGGATAGTATAGGTTATACCCCCCTTTTCCCCCCCAAGGGGAAGCGGGAAAAGCTCAAAACTACCCTTAAAAGCAATCTTCACAAACAAACGGTTGTGGAACATGCGTTCTTTTGGCCTGCAAGGGCGATACAGACGGTTTTATTCCCTCAGAGGGTAATTTTACATCTGAAAAGAAAAACGCCTTAAATTGCCTTGTAGAGACCAAAAATAAAAAGCGGGTTATTTCCCCGCTTCGTCCCGCACAATTTTTTCGCCAAGCTCATCTTATGTCACAGTTATCAACCATTCTTCAGGTTCTTTTTTCTCAAGTTCAAACATGCACGCTTCTCCATGCCCTAAAATGTCTACAACCCACCCTATTCTGCCATCTTTCAGTTTATATTTTTCATAAAGTTCAATCTTCATTGTTATTCTCTCCTCATCGGTCATTGGATTAATATTCTCGTATTTCATCAACTGTCCCTTGAATTGTCCCGCTCCATTGTTTCATCGATAGCACGGTTTACAAACCCATTGATACTTTCGCCGTGGGCTTCTGCGTGTGCTTGTATATCAGCTTTGCGCCCTTTTTTCACAACAATACGGAGATTATCATAATTTTTTGCATTGTATTTATTTTTTGCTATCGTGCTGGCCTTTGCTTTGGTTTCTTCCATGTAATTCCCTCCTTAATTTGATTATCTACCACTGTACATAGTATATCACGTGTAAAATAGTTGTACAAGTATAATAATCAACAAATATACTTGTACAAGTCTGTGCATTGTGTCAATTGAATATACTTGTACAAGGTGATATACTATAATCACAGTCAAGGGAGAGCGAAAGCGGACGAAGTACCGAAAGGGAACCAAGAACGCGACGTGACACCGGGAAGCAGGATAAGGGAGATTGAGACGGTCGGTGACCTAGATGCTTAAAGCCTGCCGGGGCTCACCCATAAAGCTGAAAGGAGGCAGACACGCCTAAAATCAAATTTAAGCTGAAAACTCACGGTCTAGCTCGTGGTTTTGGAAAAGAACCCGCTTAACTGGTATCCAAGTACCCCTAGACAGTTCATTTGAAAAATCCCCCAGCTAGCCCTATCAAAAACACACAAGTTGAAAGGAGATGAACACATGAAGCGGGAAGTTAAAATTTCAGCGGACAGCGCCGCAGCGATTCTGTTAGTCAATTCAGCGTTAGGGCTTATCCTGGACGATGGGCTGACAACGGAATCCATTGAAGAACTGGAAACCCTGTATGACCATTTAGGCGACGTAATAACCGATATGTCGGAAAGGAATGAGTGGAATGAAAAGATCGGAGCTTAAAAAAGTGATCGCGGAGTATCAGGAAATCAACCAGCAAATAAACCAGCTTGAAAAGAGAAAGGCGCATTTGGCGGAGCGGGTCAAACGGCACATGGGAGACCGCCATGAGGTACGCCTTGACGATTTTATCATCAGGTTCCAGGCTGTGGAAAGCAATCGCTTTGACTTGTCCTCGTTCAAGGAACAGCACGGCGATCTTTACAAGGCGTTTACACGTCACACCATCACAAGGAGGTTTTCGATCGCATGAGCCGGAAAGCAAAGGAAATCTATGAAGCGGGCGGCAAGTATTATCCCGTGGACGGTTACATCAAATCAAAGGCGGGGACTATGGTTCCCCTGGTGGGTATCCCGCAAATGAGCGATAAGAAGTGGCAGAAATCCGCCGAAAAAAACGCGATAGACAATTACACCAGGGAGCACGGAAAGCCCACGGAATCGCCTGAAACTGCCCTTAAATGGCAGCGCCAAAAGTGTGAGAAACCGTGAACATAAAAAAGGTTAATATCTCTACTACCGTTTTGGTATCCGAGGATAAAGGAGAATCCACATGTACAAGCCAATCAGTGAACAGATCAAAGCGGTTAAGATCAAGCCGGAGTATGAGCTGACCGGGAATCAGCTTCTGGAATTGAAAAATAGCAGCAGCGACTTCTACCAGGCAATCTACAACGCTTTCAAATTCGGCTATCTAAAAGGCCGGGAATCAGTAAAAACAAGGAGGAATAAACCATGCGCCAGATAAAAGAAAAAGCACCTGCAACGCCCGCCAGCGTTACAAGTGCAAATCTCGATAACCAAGTAAAGGATACTACAAAAAAGCTTATCCGTCAAGCGGAATGTGCAAGTGAGGTAAGCCAAACTTACCCCGACAAAGCCACTTATCAGATTTCCGAATACCTAGAATACTGCGACTGTATGGCAAAACAGCCGAATCAAAACTTAATTGAATTTATGGAATCAAATAATGAGCCGTATCAATATTCCGAAAAAGTGCGTAATGATTGGGAATTAATAGAAGGAATAACCGCATTTTCTCCATCGGATCGCGACGATATAATCGAACTCATTGAGTTTTTTGTATGGAAAAACAAACAAAAGAAATCACACATAGCCTAGGCCGGGAGAAATCCCGGCTTTTTCCCGTTTGCGGGGATTTGCGCCAGAGTTGGAAAAGGTTACCCCCGCCGTTCCCTTGCGGCACTAGAGTATTGCAGCGGTAAGGGGGGGCCTTAGAAAACCTTTAGCCTTATCAAAATCTTATCCCCTATCTGGCTTTTAGAATACCTATTCGCTCCAAATATTCTATGGTGGTTTCCTCCACGCTTCCGTAACTGCTCCACGACTGGAAGCCGGTGCCGCGGCAAGCCCCGCCGCTGATAACCTCGTCGGTGTATTCCATAAGCAGCCGCCTTGCTTTCCCGCCTCTGAGCTTTCTTAGCCCTTTGTTCTTCAAGTCCCTGGCGTATTGATAGCTTACGCCCAGTTCCCGGCCGACTTCTTTCAAAGATTTATTCTCATAGTATTGGCCCCGGACAGCCCGCTCCATTGGCTTTTCAAGGAACGACAAGCACACCTCCAAGGTGTCATGAAGCTGACTGTTGTATGTCCTGTCCTCTGCGTCTTGGAAAGCCTCTAGGGCTGTTTGATCTTCCACGCTGTCCCCCAGGGTCATATCATCGCTTTCCTGGTTGATTGGCTCGTCCAGGCTGGAACACTCATTCAGGGGGATATGCTTTGCCTGCCCGTTCCTAGTGCCTAGGATAGCGTTTACATGGTTCTGAAGCGGGTAGTTGAGCCAGGTAGTAAACTTCCACCCCTTAGCGGGATTAAAGGCTTCCACGGCCTCCAGGACGGCAAAGAAGCCCTCCTGCTCTAAATCGTCCATTGTTACGCCGCACCGGGCAAACTGATCAGGATTCCGGTTATAATACCGGGCTAGAATCATAAAAATAATTCCCCTTGTTTGGTTCCACAGCTGCGAGATTGCGGCCTTGTCTCCCGCCTGGGCCTGTACAGCTAATTCCTCGTTTGTCTGATAAAATACCGTTTTCTTTTTGTCCGCTCTTTGTTCTGCCATTGACAGCCGCCCCCTGTTTTGCCTATAATATAATCAGCTTTTAGGGGCCGTCCTGTTTTGGGGCGGCTTTTATTATTTTCTCGATCAATCTTCCTCTAAAAAAGATTTTACAATCTCAAGTTTTCCTTTTGCTGCTTTTGTCCTCATATTCTCCCCTTTAAACTGGATAGGTGTACACATTTCCCGGATTCTATCATAAATCCTCGCATACTCTACATTCTGCGGATTTTTGATAAAATCCAAGGTTAGATTTGTGGTCACGATCAGCGGCTTTTTAGTTTGATACCTCTTATCAATCACATTAAAAACCTGCTCGGTGGCAAAGCTGGTATTTCGTTCAATTCCCAGATCATCAATAATTAAAAGGTCATATTTGCATAAGCTGTCAATATATTCGTTCTTCACAACTTTCCCATTCATAAGATCGTTTAAAATGGCGGCAAAGTTCGTCATTTTCACTTTAGAGCGGTGCTCTAAAATTAAGTGATTTGCAATGCAGGCGGCGGCGTAAGTTTTGCCAGTTCCAACATCTCCCCATAACAGCAAACCAATGTTATTAGCGGAAACACTATCCCATTTTTCGGCGTACCTTCTCATGATTTTCATGTTCTTCTCGTCACCCGTACTATTGGGGAAGATATAGTCGTACATTGCGGTCTGCGGAAAACATTCCGTTTTTAGATAATTAATCACCCGAAATTCCCGCTTCATTGTCTCAATTTCATTTTCCGCTTTTATGTATTTATCCCTGCAATTGCATGGTTTAGTAAGCGGTAAACGATGCCCGCCAATATCAAAAGAGGCTTTTGGGATTGGCGAATTGCAGTTTTTACAGTACCGTACACCGTCTTCGTTTAGGTAGGTTTCTTGAACCAGCGGATTTTTATTGTATTCGTCCACGTATCTTTTAAATTTTTCAAACTGATTGTGCTTCTCTTGATATTCCTCGTAAATATCCATATCACACCTCACAAACTTTCATAGTCTCCCGATAATTTAAACGCACTATTTTGATTCAGTTCCGCTTGTTTACTTCCTCCGCTGTCCTGTTCCCTTGAGAGCCAACTGTTTATAAATCGGAGAATCCCACTTTTAGTTTTTCTCTTTTTGGGGTTTGAGTTGAGCCAGCCGGACATTTTTCTGAGTTCCTGCATCACATTCACAGCTGGATATAATTCTTCCCATTCGTTTACCTGCTTCTGATAAACGGGGAAATTGCTTTTGTCATTCAAAACAAGAGAAATAACGGGCGATTCTTCTATTTCCGGCGTGGAGCTATGAAATTGCTCCGCGCATATATCTATACTATTCTTATCTATACTATTCTTATCTAATCTATTCTGTGTCAACGAATCGTCGACGGCTCGTTGACAATCCGTAGACGGAAGAAAATAAACCTTGTTATCTTTTAGCTGTAATGCGGCTTTTTCGTCCTGGTACGCAGTTTCGGTATAGGTATCCTTACGGATATAATTATGAACTTTCCAATGGGTAATTACCACTATTCCGGTTTCAAACGGAATGATAAAGCCTTTCATAGCTAATAGCTTCAAATCATCATTGCTTGCACCAATTCCCCGTTGTATTCTTTTAGGACTGTTTACAAAGCCGTCATCGTCGGCACGCATGGCAAGATGAAAATATAAGGCTTGTGCGGTCAAAGGCATATCTGAAAAAGCGTCGCTGTCAATAACCTGTTTGGAAAACATTCTTTTCTCCGCCATTTAATCACCGCCATTTCCGGCGGCGTTCAGGAAAATCTCCGCTGGCCTTGCTGCGGCTTCGATCTCCCTTACCCGTGATCTCATGGAATTTAAAAACCTGGATACCTCGTAATCCTCGCCGGGTTCCGGCAAAAAGTACCCTTGCGGCTCCTGTGTGCTGGATAGAATCAAAACGCCCTGCACTCTCAGACTGTGGATCGCCTGTTGAAGTGTCCTCACATCTGGAAAGCCCGCCGCTTTAGCTAATGCCTTTGCCTGAATTGCGTTCGATCTGCCGAACGGGATATAGTCGATTAAAGTCAAGGCGCTCCCCTCCTATCCTCTTTGATTGCTCGTTATTTCTGATAAGTTGGGGGCTATCTCAACTTTTTCGAAACAATCTGGTGTTTCTGGTGAAATTATATTCCTATCACTATCTCTCATAAAATCGTTAGCTAGCCCACTACTTTTTGGCCTTTTGCCCATTCTATATTCGTAGAGGGGGCAATCCTTTACAGTACATAACTTGATTTCCTGAAATTGACCGCAGCAACAGTCAAAGCATTTTGCTCTAATTGCTTTTAATGGTGTTCGAATCGCCATTACTTTCCCTCCTATCTCACCGGCCTGATCTTACCTGGTTCCTCCGGAGCGGGAAAGCGTTCCGGGTGTTCAAGATATTCGTCCAGCACGTCCAAATTAACGAGCTTCTTTCTTCCCACGTCCACATGAGGGATTGTCCCGTCAAGAACCATACAGCGCAAAGCGTGAGGCGTTAAGGCTGTCTGCGGGTCTTTCTCCTTTATGTAGGCAAATACGTCTTTCTGTAACCTCATGCGCGCCATGCTTACACCTCCTTGGCTAATTCCGCAATGATCGCGCGGATTTTTTCTTTTTCCTCGTTGGTAAATTCCTTTCGAAGCTTGCGGGAAAAATAACTGTCTGTGATTCCCAGCTTGTCCGCAATCTGCCACAGCTTCACGCCCGCTCCGGCTGCTTCTTGTCTGATTTCCATATTGGTTTGCATTTAAAGCCCTCCGTTCAAAATTGTTGTTGACTTCTTCAAGGATTTACTATATTATTATTTTAGACAACAACAAGAGAAAAGTCAACCAAAAGAGAAATATTGATTCAAAAGATAACATTTGAAGATTGGCGGGCTGTTTTATGAAAACAAGTGTATCACAAAAAAAGTTGCCGGTTTTTGCCGAAAGATTCCGCGAATTACGGGGCGATATGACACAGGACAAGTTTGCGGATTTTGTAGGAATTTCTAGGCCGACAGTCGGGTTTTACGAGAATGGAGACCGGCTGCCCGATGCGTTAGTATTGAAAAAAATAGCTGAAAAATGTCACGTGTCATCGGATTGGCTTCTTGGGCTTTCTGACGTAAAAAATACCGATATGAATATACATAGTGTTAGTGAAATAACGGGGCTTTCTAGTTCTTCTATCGAATTTCTATGTATTACGAAACGGCATAAGGACGCTTGTTTGAAAACCGGAACACAAAAAAAGCACTATGTAATCGATGTGCTAAATTATATATTAGAAAATTTAGATTATTTTGGTAATATAATTTTCGCTTTCTGTGATCTTTGTGATTCTAAAGCAAAAGGAAAACCTGAAATCTGCGACGATGAAATTAGCGACAAAATATTTGAACTTGATGAGGATTTACACCAAAAAATTTACTCTAACGGAACAATCCTATTAGGATATAACTATCAAAGTTATTTGTTGGAAACCTTAAAAAAAGAGTTAGATGATTTTATTCGTTTTATGATCTATCAAATAAATCCTACAGAAGGCGAAAAAGAATTTTTCGAAATAATAAAAACGTATAGAGCACACACCAAATTAACGCAACAGTTAACCAAACACACAGCGTTTTTAGAAAATAGCCCAGAGGAGGTTGTTCTGAATGGCGACAGTACAAAAGAGGGGTGACAGCTACCGCATTATCGTGTCTTGCGGCTATGATTCCCACGGAAAACAGATCAGGCGGTCAACTACCTGGACACCCAGCCCCGGCATGACGAAAAAACAGGCGGAAAAAGAGCTGGAGCGGGCAAAGGTGCTTTTTGAGGAACAGTGTAAAAACGGCGCTTCCGGAGGCAATATAAAGTTTGAAGCTTTTGCAAAGCAATTTCTTGAAGAACGGGTAAACGGCAAATTAAAAGAGAATACTCGACAAAGGTATTACCGCTTTACAGACCGGACATTTCCGGCGCTGGGCCATTTGCGTATTGATAAAATAACAAGGCGGCATATTCAACGCTTTGTTTCCTCCCTGGAAGCTGACGGCATGAATCAACAAACGGGCGGGAAGCTGTCTCCAAAGACCGTGAGGGGGTATTTGTCCTTCGTATCCACGATACTGGAATACGCTGTGGAGTTGGACATGATACCAATGAACCCTTGCCATAACATCAAGGTAGCTGAGGGGAAAAGGTTTGAACGGAAGATATTTACCATCGAGGAAGCCCAGCGCTTTATTGAGCTATTAGACACCGCTCCGCTGGTTCGGAAAACGTTCTTTATTTTGGCTATATATGGAGGATTCAGAAAAGGCGAGTTACTGGGTCTGGAATGGAAAGACATAAACTTTAAAGCCAATACAGTCACGATCCGCAGAGAGGCGGAATATACGACCGACAAGGGGCACTATACGGACACACCAAAGACAGATAAGGCTTACAGGGTTATTCATCTTCCCGTCCCTATTATGGACATCTTAAAGCGGCGCAGGATAGAGCAAACTGAACAAAGGTTAAAAGCCGGAGACCTGTGGGAAGACAGCGATAGGATTTTCGTGAATGAGTTAGGACGGCTTTTAGGAAACGCTTCTATGTATAACTGGCTGCAGCGTTTTTGTGAATCAAATAATATCCCTCCTGTCTCGATTCACAGCTTTCGGCACCTCAACGCCTCCTTGCTGATTACAAGCGGCATTGATCCCCGGACTGTCTCCGCTTCCCTGGGGCACAGCCAAACATCAACCACGCTGAACATATACGCTCATACTTTCGCAGAGGCGCAGGCTCAGGCTTCGGAAGCCATAGCAAACGCCTTGAATCTGAATCAGAAAAAGGCATAAAAAAACAGCCGATAGACAAACCCATGAAGCGGGCAAATCTATCGGCTTTTCTTGTATTTTTGAAGCGATAAACACCAAACAAACACCAAATCGCTTTTTTGAGGCAAAAAGAAAAAGCCAAAAATCCAGCGTTTATGCGGATTATTGGCCTTTTCAGGTTGGTGGAGATGAGGAGAGTCGAACTCCTGTCCGAAAACCGCTTACAAAAGCCTTCTACGAGTGTAGCCATCTTATTAAAATTCCCTCTGCGCCGCGCCAAATGGCGGGCTCAGCGCTTCAGTAGCCTCTTAATCATGACCGAAAACGAGGCGGTTTCCGGTTCACGTTCACCGCTTAGGTTACGCCCCTATCCGAGCCGCGGTACTCACGGTTAAGGACGGCAGCTGTAATTAAGCTGCTAACGCTACGCTCCTATTAAAGGAAATAACGTTATTGGTTTTTTGAGTTTTGTCGTTTATTTTGAAACGTGCGAAGTTTAAAGTGTATCCGCCTCCACTACTCGCTTACCTTTGCTCACAATCCCCGTCGAAACCTTTACATCCCCCTATAAAACCGGTAAAACTACCGGTTTCTTTCTTTCATCGCTCTCTGGATATCCCGCTTGGCCGCCCGGGCGGCCAAATCGCTGCGCTTATCATAAAGCTTTTTACCCTTGCACAGACCGACCTGTACCTTAACACGGGATCCCTTAAAATAAAGAGATACTGGAATCAAGGAGTAACCGTCTTGCTTTACCAAGCCGAACAGGCGCATAATTTCACGCTTATGCATCAGCAGCCTGCGGACACGCATTGGGTCTTTGTTAAATATATTTCCTTGCTCGTAGGGGCTGATATGCATTCCATTGACTAGCATCTCGCCGTCCACAATCGAGCACCAGCTGTCCTTTAAATTCACCCGGCCTTGCCGGATGGATTTCACCTCTGTACCGCAAAGCTCAATACCGGCTTCAAAGCTTTCCTCCAAAAAGTAATCGTGGAAAGCTTTTTTATTTTGGGCAATGGTTTTTAAATTTTCCTTCAAAAAGCTTTCCCCCCTCTTGGGATTTTTTATCATAGCAGATTTCTAATCAGCTGTCAAACTCTAAAATTCCTGCCGTCCCGCCAAGGCCCTGGAAAGAGTCACTTCATCGGCGTATTCCAGGTCGCCGCCCACAGGGATACCATAAGCGAGCCGCGTGACCTTAATCCCCAAGGGCTTCAAAAGCCTGGAAAGATACATTGCGGTGGCCTCTCCTTCCACAGTGGGATTGGTAGCCATGATCACCTCTTTCACACCGCCTCGGTTTACCCGGTCCAAAAGCTCCTTGATTTTAAGCTGATCCGGCCCAATTCCGCCTAGGGGGGAAATCACGCCGTGAAGCACATGATAGGCGCCTGAATATTCATGGGTACGCTCAAAGGCGGCTACATCCCGGGGATCCTCCACCACACAGATGACCCCCTTCTCTCTCGCCTCATTCCGGCAGACCGAGCACAGCTCCTGGTCCGTCAGATTGCAGCACACAGAGCAGTAGTGGATCTTCTCATGGGCGTCCAAAATAGCCTGGGCAAAATTTTCAGCCTCTTTCTTTGGCAGCTGCAAAACATGGTAAGCAAGCCGCTGGGCGGTTTTTCTTCCGATCCCCGGAAGCCGCTCAAACTGCTCCACCAATCGGGAAAGAGGCGCAACCTGATACCCGGCCATACATTAAAACATGCCCGGAACGTTTAATCCGCCGGAAATCTTCTCCAAAGTAGCGTTCTTTTCCTCTGCCGCGGCCCGAAGAGCCTCGTTGGTAGCGGCTATGATCAAGTCGGACAGCATTTCCAAATCCTCGGGATCTACCACTTCAGGCTTCATTTCGATAGATTTTACTTCCATTTTTCCCGTTACGGTCACAGTCACGGCTTCCCCGCCGGAAGTGGCGGAATATTCCTTTTCCTCCAGCTCTGTGGTAGCGGCATCCATTTCCTCCTGCATCTTCTGTGCCTGACGGGCCAGCTGCTGGATATTCGCCGCGCCTGGATTATAGTTTTTGGGTAATCTAGCTTTCATTTTGGATTCCTCATTTCTATTTTATCTTTTCTACAGTGAGAAATTAGTCCTTTTTTGTCACCGAAACGCCGGCACTTTCCGCCGCCGCCGCTAACTGCTCCAAAGGATCCTTCTCCTGTTTTTTTTCTTGATATTCTCTCCGGTAAGGCCCCAGCTTGTAGGTCCTGCCGGTAATTTCCTTGATGGCTACCCGCATTTTGTCCCGCTGCGCCGATTTGCGCAGCAGTTCGAAGGCCATGGAATTGGGCGCGTCGATCAAAACAAAATCCCCATTGACATAGGCCACAGAGCCGTGAAACGCAGAAGCGATCACGTGGGAGTAATCCTTTAAATACTCCAGGACCTCCGGCCAATCCGTCATCCGCTTCGCCCCTTGCTGTAAGGCTTCCATATCCACCGGACCCTTTTTGTCCTCCGGCGGTTCCTGCTCCTGCGGCATATCAGCCGCCTCTGCGGCAGGTTCTTCCCCGCAGCCTTCCGGCTCCGCATTGGTTCCCTGAGGCTTTGTCTGGGGCCTTGGGCTTTCCATAGGCGCGGCAGGCGGCTTAATGGACGGCGCAGCGGCTTCCGCCTGTTCCGGAATCACCGCCCTGGGCTGCTTTTCCAACCTGGCAAGCCGGCGGAGGATAGCGTCCACGCTTTCATCCAATTCGGGAGAGCATAGCTTCAAAAGAGCCATTTCCAGCTCCACCCGTCGGTCGAACCCCCGGAACATCCGCTCCTTGGCCGCTTGCAGCACATCAATAGCGTGAATCGTTCCCGCTAATGTAAATGCTTCCGCCTGAACCTGCAGCTTTTGATATTCATCCTGAGAAACCACAATCAGATTCTGTGGATTCTTCATAGTTTTCAACAGCATTAAATTACGGAAATGCCCAGCAAGCTCCTCACATAAGCGAACCATATCCTTGGAAGCCTTGTGAAGCTCGTCAATCTGCTCTAAGGCCTGGCCGCCATTCTGCCGCAAAACTGTATCCGCCAGGCTGAAAAGATGATCTCTTCCCGCTAAGCCCGCAGTTTCAGAAACTACCTCCAGTGTAATTTCGGAGCTTCTTCCCATGCACTGGTCCAAAAGGGACAGTGCATCCCGCATTCCCCCATCCGCGATTCGGGCGATGAGCAAAGCGGCCTCCCGCTCCAGATGAGCGTTTTCCTCCCCGGCCACAAACTGCAGCCGGTCCGCAATCACCTCAGGATCGATCCGGTGGAAATCAAACCGCTGGCATCGGGAAAGGATCGTAGCCGGCAGCTTGTGAACCTCGGTAGTGGCTAAAATGAACACTACATGGGCCGGCGGCTCCTCCAGAGTTTTCAGCAAAGCGTTAAACGCCCCAATAGAGAGCATATGGACCTCGTCGATAATGTAAACCCGGTATTTCGCAGCGGCAGGCGTAAAGGAAGCTTCCTCCCGCAGGTTTCGGATATTTTCTACGCCATTATTGCTGGCGGCGTCAATTTCCACCACATCCATCACGGAGCCGTTATCAATTCCCACACAGCTCTCACATTCTCCACACGGATCGCCTTCCTTTAGAGAAAGGCAGTTGACCGCCTTGGCAAGAATTTTGGCACAGGTGGTTTTTCCCGTTCCCCTGGAACCGGTAAACAGATATGCGTGAGCGATTCTCCCGGCTTTCAGTTCATTCTGTAAAGTCACCGTTACCTGAGGCTGTCCCACTACGTCGGAGAACACCTGAGGCCGCCACTTGCGGTAAAGCACCTGATACAAAATTCTCACCTCTTTCCAATAGATAAATGGAAAGCAAGACAGGCCGCGGTCGCGGCGTCATGCGCTTGGATATACGAACGGACAAACTGTCTGCATCGCACAGCGAAACTCCGGTTAATGCTGCTCGGTTCCCCGCCTGACATGGTTCCCGGCCCGCCGCCGCACAGGGCTCATCCGCCCGTATATCCAAATTCATGGCATCTGCCTTGCTTCTTCTGATTTCCCTAGAGATTCAGCTTTACTATTATAAACTATTTTGCCTATAAAAACAACCATAATTTTTAAAAATTCATTCTTCAGGTCTATCTTCTTATGTTTTGATGAGAAAAGGAGACAGAACCAGTCCGCCTCCTCTTTTTCCACTAATTATATTCTGCTGAATTCCGTCCGTTCAAATCGCTTTCTCAGCGTAAGCAAAGCTTTTTTCTCAATGCGTGAAACTGTTCATATCGCTTATTATAAACGACTGGCTACGTCAAGTTCCTTGAATTTGAAATAAATGAGAATCTCTTTCTCTTTCGTCAGCTCAATTCGTTCAATTAAACTGACAAGCAGTTCCCTGCTGTACTCCTCAGCATTGAGAAACCGTTCTACCAAAGCCTTGACCTTGGCTTTGTCAAGTTCTATCTCATGGTCAGAACGTTCAAGTTTTTGGAGTTTCTTTCGCAGAGTGGTCTGTTCATCTTTGAGTTTTTGGTAAACCCTTTGAAACACATCTTCATCAACGATGCCGGATAAACGGTCTTCGTAGGATTTATCAATCTTTGACTGAATTTCTGCTAAGCGGGCTTTTGCGCCTGCAATATCTTTGCCTTGTCGGCGTTTTTCTTCCCGCAGCATTTTTTGAGCCTTATCCGTTATCTGCTCCAGATTCAACTGTTCGGAATATTGCCTGCAAACCCTGTGAATCTGTTCTAAGACCGCATTGGTCACATCGTCCACTCTCACACAATGACATGTGCAGGTTTCGTACTTGGTAAACCTTTGGTACGTCCGGCATATAAAATAGAGCATTTCACGGTTTCCAGCTAATCTCCGATTAATAACGCCTAGGGGATACCCGCATTCGTGACAGAAAATCAGTCCCTTTAGCAAATACTCATACGTGCGTGAACGGGTAAGATTACGACTGGCAATAAGCATAGCCACCTTCTCAAAGGTTTCTCTGTCAATAATCGGTTCGTGAGTATTTTCCACCACAATCCAATCCTCACGGGGGATTTTCCGGCACTTTTTAGATTTATAACTGATTTTTTGCGAGCGTCCCTGTACCATATTCCCAATATAAACTTCATTTTGAAGCATGAAAGAGACGCGCTCTGAACTCCACTTCCCCGAATATGGCCCTTTCCTAGTCGAATTGATTTTTGCGTGTACCGCCGGGGTTGGAATCTGCCGTTCATTCAGAATCATCGCAATTTGCCGGCATGATTTACCGTCTAATGCTAAATGGAAGATATCCCGCACAATAGGAGCAGTATCTTCATCAATAACGATTACGTTTTTCTCGGTTGGAGACTTTTTGTAGCCATACGGAGCCTTTCCGCCGATAAACAAACCTTTCTGTTGCTTAAAACGTTTTGTCGTCTTGATTTTCTTAGAGGTGTCTCTAAGAAACTGCTCGTTTGACCAGTTCTTCATCATAATAAGCAATTCATTATCGTCTTTGTCCGTATCAAAATCATCGTTTACTGCGATGAAACGCACGTCATAGTCCTCTGAATACTTATAGACAAAAAACTCTTGTTCAACACGGTTTCTTCCAAACCGGGACAGGTCTTTTACAACGATCATATTGATTTTACCATTTTCAATATCATCAGTCATACGTTTGAAATCCGGCCTGTCAAAATTGGCTCCCGAAAATCCATCGTCCACATATACAGCAAACACATTCAGTTTGTTGTCCTCTGCAAATTGTTCCAATATAGCACGCTGGTTACTAACGCTTTCAGATTCTTGCTTATCACCGTCCTCCTTTGATAGACGTACATATAGTGCCACCTTGTAATCCATTGGGTTGCTTATAGTTATAGCCATAAAATATGCCCTCCTATAAGCGACCATTCATTTTTTGCGTTTCTAAAAGGAAGCGCAAAAATATTATAAGTTTTCTTCGGGAGCAAAATCAAGAGGCCTGGCTGCATAGTTTTTTCACCTCGCTTTCAATGAAAAGTAAGACAGAGCGTTCTAATATCTCTGCAATATCCACACTATTTTCTGAATAGTAAGATTTTACGGTAATCTCTGCGGAATACTCTTGCTTCATCTAAAATGCCTCCTATCATAAACATTAGTAATGTTTATGCGCCGAGAATAATCCCTTTGCATGTCCACATCAGTTTGATAGTGCCTTTAGATTCCGCTAGAGACAGCGAGGAGAAAGACAACCCGAACATCCTATTGTACTTTTTAGCGAAGCGTTTTAATCTTCACATTCATTTGCTCAAACGCACATATCAAATTTATAAATTTAATATAGTTCCGTCCAAGCCTGTCCAATGACTGAATCACTACAACGTCATATTCCCCCCTTTTTGCAGTGTCGGAGTAATTTTTTCATTTCTGGAAGATTCTGGACATCACTGCCCGCTCCTGTTTCAGAGTATATATCACAAATTTGGTATACGTCTTTCGACAGCACAAAATCTATAACGTTCTGTTACTGCCTAATAGGATTCCCGTCTGAATTGTTGGCGGTTCGGCAATAAATCGCCCCCTAATTGGCGGGACTGACATAGGAAGTAAACCCTTATTAATCGGAATTTCCATTGGGTCTACGTCCTCCAGAAATGCAATTATTTCGCTATTGTTGATTTTACCACCTCCTATTTTTTTGCTGTGTCTACAGTATAAATTATTCTCTCTCAAATTGCTATTGCCAAAGTTGCTTTCCATATTGTATAATAATTTAGGAAGCAATAATTTAAAAGGGAGCGGTTTAGTCATGGAAAAAATGTATTACCTTTTTCCTAAAATTGATGAAAAGAAAAAGGATAAAAACGAGTGTTTAGAATCGATTTATATCTGTGGTGGCTCTGATTATATTGATAAGCCTAAAAGCAAAACCGGAGTTTATTCGTTAGGGACAATGCTGTCAGCGGTATGCGACAAATTAATTTCTTTACCTAAAGAATTGGATTTTTGCGCAATATTAGAGAAAACTCTTTTAACATTTCGGGATTCAACATTTAGCGTAGACAATGACATTGTTTTTAAAGACAGTTTATTATCGTTGTTATCCTTAAATCGTTTCCACTCTGAACGGAATGCTGAACAACAAATAAAATTGTTTCATAGTTATATCAATTATATAAAAGTATGTGTGGAAAAACCGAAGTTCGCAGCATTAGAAAATTTAAATCTGCTTTGTATGAAGAATAAAGATACTTTACCAAAGCGTGCGTTATATGGTGGACCAACTTCTAAAGAAAACCAACTTTTCGATGACGAACCACAAAACATTATTAATAATTTTGATGTTGAGATCAAAGATTTTGACCCGCCTTGTACGGAGGCGAGACATAAATCGCTTGATTTGTTTGATAAAGATAAAATAATTGTTACAGGTAAATATCTTAAAACTCCAATTTATGTATATGAAATATACGATATTGTCGATTTTATATTAGCTCCTTTACAGGTTATTTTTGAACAAAAATATAAAATACAACTGTGCCAGCACTGCCAAAAAATATTTATCGATAAAAGAAAAAGAAAGTATTGCCTTCAACAAAATTTTAACGGTAAAAATTGTAACCAACATGAAAAGTTACAGCGCCAATTAGAAAGAGTAAAAGAAAGTGAAAGTAGAAAAATGCATAACTCTATTAGAACTATGCGGAGTAATAAATACGGAGTAACTAGTCCTGAATATCAAAAATTTCTTTCCGACAGTAAGGAGTGGAGAGATAGAATTAAAAGCGGGCAAGAAACTGAAGGATCCTATATTGAATGGCTGAAAAGTTTTTTCCAGAGAAAATATAAATAGCTTCCCAAATTAGGAAGCTATTTATAACGGTTTCTGGTATTCTTTTTTCTGTTTATATGCTTGTTTCTACTATTTTTAAATATTTGTAAATGGTCGGATAAGACAGGGAACAGAGCCTTGAAAACTCTTTCTTGTTGATTTCGCCCTTTTGATATTTCGGATAATGTCGATAGAAAATAGCGGGAATATCGTCGGCTGTGACCGCAGGCCGCCCAATCGCTTTCCCTTTGGATTTGGCATTCTCCATACCGCTTTTTACTCGCTGGCTTATCATATTCCGTTCCAGTTCGGCAAAGACGCCCATCATTTTCAGCATTCCCTCGGTCATGGGGTCAAGCTCTTTCCGGCAATCCACCACAAAAGAGCCTAAAACAAGCTTTATTTTCCGGTTCTTTGCCAACTCTATGATATCACATAGCTGTTTGGTACTGCGGGTAATTCGGCTGACTTCTGTTGCTAAAATGGTGTCGCCGGGTTTTACAATATCAAGAAGTTTTTGTAATTCTGCCCGATTGGTCTTTGTCCCGCTTTCATATTCCCGATAGATGGTTTTATCTTCTGCGCCCTGTTGTTTCAGTTCCCGAATCTGCCGGTTAATATCCTGTAAGGATTCATTTGTTGAACATCTCGCATATCCGTAAATCATATAGAAATACCTCTTTTCGTTTTTCTATAATAATATTATAAGATATAAACGAAAGGAGGTAAATAGTTTCTTTTATATTTTTACCTGATTTTTCAGGAAATTTTGGTTATTTTACAGGACTGTGAAACTATAAAGAAAATGAACTCTTTGATTTTATAGAAAAAGGGCACCACCCTCCATGAATGAGAATGGTGTCCCAATTCTAACTATGTTTGATTTCTGTCCGCAATTCTTCTATGAGATTGCTCCAGTCTTGATGAAACGCTTTATCCCGTTGTTCTACCGTTATTTTTTCCATGTCTGTATTTGATTTTTCATATTCTGTATTCTTAATATACATTTTATAAAAGCCAAAACCTGGTATGGGATTTGAAGTGTTCTGGGTCTCTTTCATCACAACCAGTACAGAAATAAAGATATCGTACTTGTCATGTGTAAATTCTGACAGTTTACCCAATTCCTTACCAATTGCATGCGGAGCAGGGTAATGAATAGCTTTACACAAATCCTCATAAGTAATAGTTCGTTGTTGACGAGCGCATTCTATCAGGACTTCCGCTATTCGGATATGTAAATCGTTCATTTTTTCCATGACTATCCCTCCATTACTATTGTAAAAGTTTGCACTTTTTGTTTTTGAGAAATATCATTGTTGATATTTCTATTATAACTGCTGGGCACAAAAAATCAATATATCCAATCATGGAAAAAAGGCAGAACTCTCGAAGCCCTGCCCTATGGCTTTTTCCTGATGTTATTTTGAACGAATGCGCTTTTTATTGACCACTAAAAGAACCGTCAAGGCTCCAGCGGCAACAAAGAACACGATCAGAACCGCAACGGGAAAGCTGTCGCCCGTTTGGGGTACATTGCTTTCAGAAGAATTTGAAGAATTATCCGTTGTGCTTGATTCTGTTCTGTTTGGTGCAGATGGGTTTTCAGAAGGGTTTGTTGGTTCTGATGGGTTGGTGGGATCTGTCTCTGTTCCCGTTGCCGGAATCACTGTAACGTCCTTCACAGCGTCGCAGTTTTTGCAGTGGATTGACTTGCTCCCATCTTCGGTTGCAGTCGGTTCTTTGTCAATGGTGAACTCAGTTTCCCAGCTATGGCCAGTTGCGTCTATATCCCGGGTTTCAATTTCCTTGCAAACAGAACATGTACGCTGTTCACTGCCTTTTTCCGTGCAGGTAGGTGCTTTCGTGGTTTCCCATGCGCCAAAAGAATGACCGTTTGCCGGAATTTCCCTAGTTTCTTCCTCGCCGCAGACACAGGCACGATACTCTAATCCGGATTTCGTGCAGCTTACAGGAGTACGCACCTGCCATTCAGAAAAGCTGTGGATATGTTCTATTAGAGTTACAGTTACAGTCATTGCGTTATAATCTTTACCAACATCATATGTGTAAGTGAAAGACGTTACTTTACTGTCAAAGGTAATTATTCCTGTCTCAGCATCAAAATTACCTTGACTGACTGATGTGATTCTATCAAGATTGGAATGGGAAACAATCCGACTTATATCAGTAGTCCAGTAATTGTCCTTTTGAAACACTTCCAGTTGTGTCTGTAGATTATTGTAAAACATCCCTACCAGCATTGTATTGTTGCTCAGATCAAGTTCTGTTAATTGATTACTGGAACAATTTAGGGTTCTCAAGAGAGTATTATTGCTCAGGTCAAGTTCTGTCAACTGACTATTGTTACAAAATAAGACTTCCAAGTTAGTATTGTTGCTCAGGTCAAGTTCTACCAATTGATTATCGCCGCAGTATAGCTCTGTCAAAGCAGTATTATTACTCACGTCCAGTTTCTTCAATTGATTACCGGCGCAATATAGGACTGTTAAGCCAGTATAGTCGCTCACGTCCAGTTCTGCCAATTGATTATTGGAACAAGATAGGCTACTCAAGTGAGCATTATCGCTCACGTCCAATTTCGTCAACTGGTTATTGTTACAAGATAGGTATGTCAAGGCAGTATTATTGCTCAGGTTCAGTTCTGTCAATTGATTATCGCCACAGTATAGGTATGTCAAGGCAGTATTATTGCCCACGTCCAGTTTCGTCAACTGATTATCATTACAATATAACGTAATTAAAGCAATGAAAAATTCAATCCCGCTTAAAGAAGTTATACCTTCCTGACCACATGACAGTGTGGTTCTTTTTCCGCATTCTTCTTCTGTAAAATACCCGTCCCCGCCGCTTTGCTGGTTAATATAATTCCTAAAGTTTTTATCAGGAAAATTGTTTTCACAAACATGAAGATTTCCCGAACTGTCAACGCAGGCCGGAACCCCGCTGAATGTCCCCAGCGTATGACCGGCACAAGCTTCACTGGCGCCCAACGATTCTGCCGGAGCCGCCGATACCTCCGTCTTTGTTCCCGCAAAGCAGAGGAATGCCAGACACACGCAAAGAATACTACTGATTACCTTTTTCATAATTATCCCCCTACTATTCATCTAAAACTTTTTGGCAAAATGGGCACTGTTCGGCACTAGTTGCAGGTATTTCCTCTAAAATGTAATGAATTTGCTCACAAAACAGTGTGGTGTTCGTTTCTTCTGGATATAATTTTTTTAGTTGCTTGGTTGCCATAGCATAAATCTGGGGTTCATCTATTTTCATTTTTCTATACTGAAAATCCTCATGTGCATCACAGCAAGCAATGATACCCGATTCCATGAGAATTTTATATGCGATATTTCTTAATCTTTCTGCATTATCCAGTTGTCCTTTACTTATCCCCATAATCCTCACCATTTCCTTTAAAAGTTTTAATTTTATAGTACAACGATATTCTAGTTTTGTCAACTAGAATATCGTTTATTTATGCTTATCCCATACTTTTTCGGTAAAATGAAAATAGGGGTGATAGCATGAATTTCGGTGATATATTGCGCAGTCTTTTAGAAGAACGGGATATCACTCAGAAAAAATTAGCACTTGATTTGAATATCGCTCCCTCGACAATCGGTGGCTATGTTCAAAACAGCAGTGAGCCGGATTTTGAAACATTAAAACGACTTGCAAAATATTTTGATGTAACCACTGATTATCTGCTCGATTATCATTCGGGAAAAACTGCAACTCGGGAAGAAGATGAGTTACTTCGTATCTTCCGTTCTTTGTCAATAGAACAAAAAGAACTGTATTTAGAACAAGGAAAAGTTTTTATTCGACTTAACCAAAGAGAAACCGAAAAAGCAAAATCATCATAATTGATTTTAAAAAACCGGATTGATGAATACCATTGCCTATGATAAATGGGCGATGGTATTTTTATGTCGGAAACCTTAATTTTAAACAAGAGGAAAATTGTTCCGCTTTTTGTTTTACAAAGGTATTTTGAAACCGTCAAACTGCCTTTTAAAACGGGGAGACATCTAACCTGGGTGTGTGAACAACGGTTATCTACTAAATTTATCGGATAGTATGAAACCGGCCTTAAAAACAAATTTTACACGGATATAAAGGTGGTATAATTTATGATAAGAAGAAAAGTATACAGCCCGGTTTATGCGAATGAAGAAGTTATTTATAGGATCCCCGTGACTTGGCAGATGAGAGCAATTATTCCTGTGTCCGCTAGTTCTCTGAAAGAAGCGTTTCAACTGGTGAACACGCTGGAATATGACTTACCCGAAGGGGAGTACGTTGAAGATACCTATGAGATAGATTATGACCGTCTGGAAGAATAACGGGAAAACATCACAATATGAAAAAGCCATTGAACCCGAAAAACGGAATCAATGGCTTTTTTGTGTGGAAATGATTCAAGTCGCTTTAGAAATTCCCTTTTTTATTTATTATCCGTAAATTTATCGCCATCATCACCATGATTTCCATTTTCAGGTTGATACGAAGTTAAATCCTCTGAGTTAAAAGGCACATGATATTCCGTTAGCTGGCCTCCACTTATAGGGCGGTATGGTGATAATGGTGATGCTTTTTTATTTTCAATGAAAATCCATGTCCCTTGTGAACGCACATCAGTTGTAAAAACAATTCCTATTGCTTCTAAATTACTTTTCGTTTCGTTTATGCGCCTTGATAAAAGATTGGGTTGTGAGGGAAAACCTTTTGAATGCGGATTAATACCTAAATCAGGCGCAAGAAGTACCAATTCAGCTAAAAGTTGTGACACCCAGCCTTCCCATATTGTCTTATTCTGCATGAAGACAGTAACCATCAAGGAAACCAAGTGGGAATTTATCACCTCAATATTTTGTTTGGCGCGATTCGCCGCATATTCTTTTAAAAACTTTTCCCCATGACCGCCTAGGGCTTCGCCAATCGCATATCCCCAACGGGTAAAGTCTGCCATACGGGGAAGTTTGTCTAAATGGATATCTGGAAAATTCCTCATTGCTTTTGACAGAACATCAAAAATCCCGCCTAAAATAGATGGTAAATCCTTTTTGAAATTTTCCTGAATTTCGCCTAGTTCTTTTCGCTCTGATTCAGGAATTCTTCTTAATTCGATCAGCAAAGAACGGTCAAGTAAATCAGGACGTTTTGCAACATTGTCGATACCATTGACAGAAATACACCTCTGAAAAGTAAAGATATAATCTTCTGCATTCGTACACAGCTTGCGTTGTTGAATGCCGCCTCCGGTAATTGCCCGACATAACATATCGCTGATATCTGTACCAATATTTGATATGTTGTCAAAAGGCAAAAACCAATGCTGTTGCAGACTGACAACTAAATCTCTCGGATTTTTCGGCAGTGCCAGTGTTTCTAATACAGACGGGTCTATTAACTGTTTTAAAATGCCGCAGGCTGTACTTTTAGCGGCTCCTTTTTCTCCATAAAATATTAACATGGCATGTGGTATCTCAGGAATAAAACTGGAAATCAGCCAGCATAAAAATAAAATCTGGTTGTCTTTCATATTAATATGGTGGAATATTTTATAAACGTCCCCGCCTGTTTTTTGAGGATTAACCTGTGGCATTTGATGCCGATAGCGGTTAAATAAGATCGGGACATTATCCTCTATATTCCAACCGTCTGCTGTGATTTTTACAGCCTGCCACAACGGATTGCTAAGGTCATACCAAAATGACTTGTCCTCTTTTGCTATGCGGGAAGATAATAGAATCGGCGTATTTCCATTAAACCGTGCTCGAGCAGATAATATAGCTACCGCCTGTTTGATTGCTTCTTTCTGTATGGGACGTTTTGTCCCTTCATAGTACACTTTATTAAGCCAAACACTGAAATCTTGTCCTTCGATTGACCAAACTTCAGTATGTCCGTTGACCGTTAATGCCACATAGGGAGCATTGACCTCATTCTGAAATAGTATAATATCATTCTCTTCCACTAATTCCAATAATGTTTCTGCCTGCGTTGGCTTACCGTCAACTGTTTTTTTGTTTTGTTCACAGGGCAGGCTGTCTAATTCCTCCATTGTATGACCGTTTTTTAACCAATCATAAATATCCTCCTTTGCAGACAGTCCCGGCAGTTTTACAATTTTAGCATGAGGGATATTTTTTACAATTCTTTGGGCATATTTCATGCCGGGTTCATCGTTATCTGGAATGACAATAACCTTTTTCCCATTGAAATAGTCATTATATTCCGGTAGCCATTTAGAATTTGCTCCACTGTCCAGCGTTGTAGCTACCTTTCCGGCTTGAATTACAGCTTCCGCACATTTTTCACCTTCAACAAAGTATACGGTATCTGCTTTCATAACTGCTGGAAGATTATAGACTACCCGTTTAACGTTCGCAAGTCCTTTTATACCGTTAGGCTGAAAAGGGTAAAAAGTCTTTGTCCCATCGTCATAATCAATACGTTTCCTATAATAAAGAACTGTTCCATCACAATCGCAATACTGATAATCCTGTTCGTTTATTTTCTGCTTTAGTGCAGATTTCCTTTGTTCGAGATACAATTCATTCATGCTTAAACCCACCTTTGTCAAAATATCCTCGGTGGTACACCCTGCAAAACAGTGTACCAAAATTTTGTTTCCATCTTCCGCAAGTTTTATGGACAGGCTTGCCTTGCGGTCATCATGTGCTGGACAAAGCGCCATATATTGATGTCCGTTTTGTGTTACACCTTGAAAATGGCTCAGAAATTCTTCAATCATTATGACTTTATACCTCCTAAATTTTTGCCAACAAAAAAAGAATGATTTACCGCTTTACAAGGTAAACCATTCCTAAAAACTCATGCATATAGTTTGGCATAAACCCGTTTAATTGGTTTTGCCAGTGGATACCTTCCCTGTATCGATAAGCCTTAAAAAGCATACAATAAAAACAGGAAAGAATTATTCTTTATGCATGTCCACATTATGAGAAATAAAAAAATGAATGGTCGCCTTGTTTTTTGACTTACCATTCATTTATAATAAGCTATTAAATAGACATAAGAGCGAGAGATCTTCAGCCTTTGTGCGACCTCTCTCTGGGTCAGGGGGCGGCTGCCGTTTAACCCGTAGCGCAGTTCAATAATAATTCTTTCTCTGGGGGTCAGCACCTCCACCAAATACTTTTTCAATTGTTCTGACTTGATTTTGATATCCAAATTATCCACGATATTATCCTCAGTAGACATTACATCCATCAGGGTCAAGGTATTTCCTTCCTTGTCTGTATCAATCGGCTCGTTCATTGATACGTCCTGTGCACTTTTTTTGCCATTTCGGAAAAACATCAGGACTTCATTTTCAATGCACCTGGCCGCATAGCTGGATAGACGGATTCCCTTGCTGCTGTCAAAGGTGTTAACCGCTTTAATCAACCCAATGGTACCGATGGAGACCAAGTCATCCTGATCGCTTTGGCTGGAATAATATTTTTTAGACGGTTGAAGCTGAAGGAGGAATTTTTACGATCAATAATGGCCTCATAGGGCTCACCTAATTTTAAATGGATATCCAAACGCATTACCTCTCGGGTAGAGTCCTTTTTGACCACAATATGATCCAGGATAGTGGTCACCAAAGCGGAATTGATTCCATTCTGAAAGGTGAGTTCCTCTTCCAGAGCAGTTTTGATTTTACTTAATTGATCTACAGAGCTTTTACTTTTATCCTTTTCCAATTCAAGACTTCTTTTTTGTCTCTCCAGTTCTTGGAGCTGCTGGTTGAACCTTTCATTGCGCTGCTTAAATTCCGTTGTAGAAAGCGCCCTCTCTATGCTCATTTCCAGTAAACGGTCCTTTTTCCAAATGATAGCGGAAATTTCCTCTGCAATTCGTCTGATATCCTGCTGATAATCGAGTTCGTTAGGAACGGAACGAATGATTTTGACCACTGCCTCCACAATGGCTTGCTTATCCTGAGCCAGCTGGTCAAATATTCGTGCCATGATCTGATCCAATTCTTCGGTCAACAGCTGCGGAGCAGAGCAGCCTGCTCGCCCACGATTCCGGTACACCCGGCATTGCCAGGCTTCTTTTTCTCCTTTCATGCTTTTCCGTACTTGCCTATGAAAGCTGGTGCCATGTTCCTCACATATGATTTTTCCGCTATACGGATATCGATTATGAAACTCGGCAGCATTCTGGTGAGACAGCATTTGCTGGCGGCGCCGCTTATAGAGAGCGTTGGCCCGGTCCCACAATTCTTCCGATACAATCGCAGGGATGGAGGGATCAGGATACATAATCCATTCGTCTTCCTCCAGGAAAATTTTTCTTTTGCTGCGGTAATCCACAGTCTGAGACTTGTTGGCACAGTACCATCCTTTATATTTTGGGTTTTCCAGGATATGCCGGATCGTTAGTACGTTGAAGGCGTTTCCGCGCCGGCTGGTAAATCCCTCATCATATAGCTTTTGAGAAATCCTCCGGATACCCATTTTCTGATTGGCATAGAGGTCGAAAATTCGTCGGACAGCCTTTGCCTCTGACTCATTTATTGTAAGGATGCAGTCTTTTTTGTCATATCCCCATAATTTATCGTTACCCAATACATGACCGTTTTTGATAGCCTGCCGGAAGCCGAATTTTAACCTCTCGGATAATTTCCGCACTTCGTCCTGTGCAACCCCGGCCATAACTACCAGCCGGAATTCGCTGTCCGGATCCAGAGTATTAATATTGTCATTTTGAAAAAGCACTCCGACATTATGCTCCAGCAATTCCTGCGTATACTGGATACTATCCAAAGTAGAACGGGAAAAGCGGGATATCTCCTTTGTAATGATAAAATCAAAGCGTCCTGCTTTGGCATCTTCTATCATTTGAAGGAAGCTATCCCGCTTTTTTGTACTCGTCCCACTGATTCCCTCGTCGATGTATCCTGGAATATAGGTCCAGCTTACTTTCGACTGAATCAAGTCAGTGTAATATTGTATCTGATTCTCCAGACTGTTCAGCTGTTCGTCCTTATCTGTGGAAACCCTTGCATAAAAAGTTACGCGTAACGGCATATCGAAGATTGACTTTCCGTTTCTCATTTCATTGCGTATCTTGAGTACATTCATGTGCTCTTGCCTCCTTTGTTAAGCACACAGGATACCGTAACAGCTCTGAAAAATCCATTACAGAATACACTAAATTTATCGCTTCAGAATAGGTAGTTCTTGATATAAGTCCCTGGGAAAAAATAACCTTTAGCAGAACATTGACTAATTCTCGCTGCGCGCTCTCCAAAACCTTTCACCTCCATTAATGGATATGCAAATGAATATGAAAAGATGTTAGCCGGCCGATGCGAATCATACCCGCTATCTTATCATATATGGAAGCTTGGTGTATGCTTTACAGCTTATTGAAAGGCATCCGCCCTTTTATGCCCTCATACATTCCTACCCGCAGACTCGCTGTGACATAAAAGGTGCTGGATGGTGCCAAACAATGGTCAATTATTTTTTCAAAAAATTATGCATCATGTGCTTTCTCTTTTGAGCACCCCTGTTCAGGCAGGGTTTTTAGTGTTTGATCCGTTAAGCGTTTCACCGAATAGCGCAAAACAAAAACCGCCCTTCTGCTGTGATGCAGAAAGGCGGTTTTTGCGCGCCGCTTCTTTCTATAAAGCGTACTTTTCATATTGCTGTAAATCAATCGCTGCCAATAAAAGCTGATAATTCCTTAAAAGCCGGCAGTGTTCCGGAAGCGCCTACTTTTCCAACACATAGGGCTCCGGCACCGTTTCCCAGCCTTACACAATCCGAGAGCTCCTTTTCTCTGCTAATTCCAGCTAAAAAGCCGGACACAAAGGCATCTCCCGCGCCGGTAGTATCAATCACCGGCCCCTCATAGGCGGAAAATCTTTTCTGCTTTCTGCCGTCAGAAAGCAAGGCCCCCTGTTTGCCCAATTTAATCACCGCCACCGGCACACCATGCCGATGAAAGTAAGCCGCTGCAGCCTCCGGCGTCTTTTCTCCAGAAAGCTCCATGGCTTCGTAAGAGCTGGGAAGGAAATAATCCAACAGCGCCAAAGCGGGCAGAAGCTGAGAAGCTTTCTCCTGCAAGGCCTCTCCCGTAATATCCATAGCGGTCAGCCGGCCCAAATCTTTAGCCCTTTTTAGTAAACGCGTCAGGCTTTCTCCCTCCAATTCGGGAAGCCCGCAGGCGCTGCCAATATAGATCATATCATAAGCTTTTAATAATTCATCGCTGATTTCCTCCTCGCGAAGCTGCTGGCTTGCCCCTTTCTGCACCACAAAATTTCGTTCCCCATCGGGATGGATCAGCACGGCTGTAACGGAAGTTGGGCGGTCTGTTTTTTGAATCCACTGCGCAGGAACACCCAACTTCTCTGCATAAGCCAAAGCAAAATCCCCGAAAGCATCCCGGCCTACAGCGCTGTACAGTGCTGTTTCGACTCCCAGCGCCGCCAAGTTTGACGCCACATTAAACGCGTCGCCGCCTACCTGCATACGGATCATCTCCGCCGGGGACGTATCCTCTCGGAGCGCCTGCTCCGTCACTGGTTTTACCATTAAGTCACAAACCATCAATCCGACACACAGAATCTTAATACAAACCACTTCCTTCTCAGCCGTTTTGCGTCCCGTAAAACATTTCTAGACATTGGCAAGCAATTTTCTTATGTTTTTGGGCCGACTCTTATTGATGCTTTCGCATTTTAATGACTCCGCCTTTTTAGCCCGCTTTGCCTGTTTGCGGCGGACGTAAGCCGGCATTTAAAACTATGCTTTTCGTTCTCAGACTCTTTAGCCCTTATTTACTTTCATCTTACTGGGCCAAAGGCTACCTCTCCCGAAGGCCGGAAAGTTACATATCGCATATTTCCGTCTGTTTTTTCAGGGTAATCCAGACGCAGATGTGCACCCCGGGTTTCTCTGCGCTCCCGCATAGCGGTCAGCATTAAAAGCGCGGAGCAGACCGCATTGTATGTGGAAAACGCGGAGGCCGCCTGAGGCGTATCCAAAAACGCCATAGGAGCGTACGCTTCCCGAAGCCGTTCCAGACTACGGATACCCTCGTTAAGCTTTTCTTCCGTTCTTTCCAGGAACGCTGCTTTTTGGACGATTTTTTGAACGGCCTCCATAGCCTTTTCGGGAGGCATTTTTCCCTGTCTCTCCTTAGAATAGCAGGCCTGCTCGATCATCGCAAGGCTTTCCTCACTGGTCACGTCGTCGGTATTTCCCCTTGCTTTCGCGTAATCTGCCGCCGCGTTGGCGGAAAGCTTTCCAAATACCTGGGCCGCCATGATAGCGTTTCCTCCCATACGGTTGGCGCCGTGGCAGCCACCCATGGATTCTCCGGCTGCGTACAGGCCGGGGATATCCGTAGTAATATCGTTTCCCGCCAAAATCCCGCCGTTGAAGGCATGGGCGTGGGGATAAATCGTCATCGGCGTATCAAAGGGATAGTGGGAGCCGGTGAGAAATTTTTTCCAGGAGGTAAACTCAGGCGCCTCCAGCTTTTTCAGGTCGCTGACGATCACGGCCCCGCCTTCCGCGGCTACCGCAATGTCGAAATATTTGGAAACATCTTCAGAGGAAAACGGGCCGTGGGAGCTGCGAAGCTTCATACATTCCTCCGCAGTGCAGCCCCTGGGAAGATATTTTTCCAAAAATCGCTCCCCTGAGCGGTTGGTAAAGCTTTTCGCGGCGGCAAACGCCCCTTGAAAGTAGTTGAGTCCTCCTGCCGGCTCCAGCGTGGCGTTGATGAACTGGACAAATTCCAAATTTACGATTCTCGCGCCATGGCGGGCCGCCATAGCGTAAGCGCTTCCGTTTAAGGGCCCTACCGCATAGGAATACTGATATAGGTTTTCCCCGCCACCGCAGGCCAGAACAGTAGCTGAAGCCAAGAGGACTGTGATCTCTCCGTCCTTTTGAAAGCCGATCACGCCCCGGCAGGCGCCTTCCTTCATCACCAGAGTAAAAGCGGTAATCCCGGATACCACCTTGAGTTTGGGCCGAGCCTCAATCTGCTCTTGATAAGCGTCTACCGCCTGGTTTAAATCATTCAGCACTCCGCCTCTCGCTGTCTTGCCAAAGCAGCTCACCATACCGATATCCTTACTGTTTGTAAACTCCAGGCCGTAGCCCTTCAGTTCCTCGAAGCCCTGTCGGGATTCCTCTGCCATCCGGCGCGCCAGCACCGGATTCAGACAGCCGTGGGAGGCATGGATAATATCCTGATAAAGCGCCTCTACGTCTGCCTCATCTCGGGCGCAGGTGAGCCCCCATTCCGGGGAATTGGCATAAAATGTGGATCCGCTGTAGGGATAATTCACCGCCAGGATAACCTGGACGCCCCGGTCCGCCGCGGTCAGCGCCGCTTTTAAGCCGGCTGCCCCGCCGCCCACAACCAAAACATCCGTATATAGCTTGATCATCAGAAACTCCTCCTATCTGCTGGGTCTTTCGGCCGGTTGTCCGGACCGGTTTTCTTTATTCTTTCATTTAAGAGCCGTCATGCCACACAGAGCGCCAGCCGTTTATTTCTCTATTGCTTAGCCGTCTTGTGAAATCCGGCTTTCCAGGCTGACATGCCGGAGACAAAAAGCCGCCGGTTCCTCCTTCAAACGGCTAATGGTTCCTATAGTCCTACGCTCAATAGAAGGTGCCTGTGCCCCTTCCTATTGCTTCAGAGATCTGTTTCTCACAAAATCCAAGCGCTAAAGGGCAGGGGCCTTACCCTTTCAGGAAAAGCCCCTGTCAGCAGCTTTTTCACAGGCATGGCAGTTGCCAATGTGGTAAAACCAGTCACTGCCTCTCAAAAATGCAGATCAATCCAATCCTGAATTTTTTTGCAGACCAGTTCCGGCGTATTCAGATCCGGGTCCGTACTCCAGCGGATTTCACTTCCGAAATAGCCCTGATACTCCTGCTCATCGAATACCTGTAGGTCGGCGTCCAGGCTCAGGGTGCCTTCTCCCGGGACACGGTTGGCCCATGAGCCCGTTTCGAGAAGCGCCCCGTCTCTATAATGGACGGAACGGATCTTGTCTTTGCCACAGGCGTCATAGGCATCCTGCGCCGTCTCGCCGGTTTGGGCCAGGCACATTAGATCCACCACAACTCCCAGGTTATCTTTCCCGCAGGCGTCCAGGAACCGCTTCATCCTTCTATGATCCGTGGTCACCGTATAATTCCGGGTGGTCGCCTCCATCACAATGGTGATTCCTTCCGTTTCCGCGATATCAGCGAGCCTGCTCATGGAATCTGCCGCCAGCTTCCACGCTTCCTCCGGATCTTCATCCTTTCGGGCGCTTCCTGGACACATTACCACTGTGGCTGCCCCGATCACTCCCGCCGTATGAATCACATTTTCAAAGTATCGGAAGGAACGAAGGCGGGTGACAGGATCCTTGGAAGCCAGATTGTTGGGATAGGTGCAGCATTCTGGATTGATCTCCACGATACTAAGGCCGTGACGATCCAGCTTCCGCTTGAATCCCGCCATATCCCCGTAGGTCAAATCGTAAAAGCACAAATGCGGTTCCGCGCCGTAGAATTCCAGTTTTTTGGCGCCAATGCGTTCCAGAGAAGCCAAGGTATAATCCAAGGTATAATCGGTATAGAGAAAGTTGGAATGAAGAAACTGCCCTCTTTTCAGGTTCTTAAACTTTATCGCCTGATCGTTCCGCATAAAATCCCTCCCGTTCTTTCCTATGGCATCGGTTCGATTTCCTTCTAGTTTTTCGCGCCCGGCTTTGCCGCACAGCCTCTATACACATTTTCCGGCTTTTTCGCAGGCCGGAGGCCTTCATTCTTTATGCATTACGCGGCCTCAGTCAGTTCTGCTCCGGTTTTCAAGGCCGGGCAGGTTCATTTTCCTCTATTCCTTATGGGTTACCTCTATGATCCCGTTGGTCGCATCAACCTTGACCCAATCCCCGGTTTTGATGATGGAGAACACATCCTCCTCCGGCTCGGCAACCATAGGAAATTTGCAGGCGACGCAGCTCAGCACCGCCAAGGCATCCAGATCGGAATTGATAAAGGCTCTGGGAGCCACGCCGTTAATTTTGCTCCATTTCAGCATCCCGCTGGTTCCGGAAGAACCTTTCGTGGACTGAAACACCAGAATCTTATCCTTAAAGGAGCAATTTTCCAGCTCATGGCCTCTTTCCGTAAAAATTCCCTTCATAACGTCGGCGCCGCCCCAGAAGGAAATCCTGCTCTTGCTCACCAGCGCCTCGCCCTCCGCGACGCCCGGAGAGATGCATCTCGCTTTAATAATTGTCTTTTTCATTTCGCAGACCACCTACCCTCTATTGCAGCTTTCACACAATTCTCCGTAGTCTCCAGAGCGGCCCGGCTGTTAATGGTTCCTCTGGCGTAATGGGCTTGTTTGACAGAATCTGTCAGCATGGTACGATTGTTTAAATAGTCCATATTGCAGGAGCAGGTATCCACATATACCTTACCGCCCGCTTTTTCGATCACATCGATATAGCCCAGCCTTCTCGCGTTTTCACGAATACCATATTGGGTATACAGTTCAAAATAGACATCCTTATGGATTTTCTTTCCCTCCAGCATCTGAGAGATTTTAGCAATTTTGTACAGCGTCGTATGAGGACAGCCCAAATAGACGAAATCAACCTTCTCGTCATGGAATTCCCGCAGGCTTTCGATGGTTTCCTCAAGCTCTTTTTTACCGAACACATAGCGTTCCTCCGGGATCACGTCGCCGACCGCGTCTTTCAGGGTCCGCGCCTCCGGGGTGACTCCCATCATATGGAACATGGTGACGCCGCCGGAGGATGCCATAGCCGAGCAAAGCTGCTGGGCCGCCTCAATGGAGATTGGATGGCCTCCGGTGATTACAGGAATCCGCAGATCCGCTTTTTTTCCGATAAAATAGCCCAGGGCGCCCCACTCAATGGGATCCTCAAGTTCTGTTTGAATGTCAATGATCAGATTCCCTTTTCTGCCCTCATCCAGCATCACGCCGAACTCCGGAGCAATCCCCAAAATCGCGGCCGCATAGGAGGATTCCGCGCCGTTTCGGGTAGATCTGGCTCCCAGCATGGAATTAATAAAGATCACGGCGTGAGATTCCGTCCAGCAGCAGCGCTCGCCGGGCATTGGAACGTTGCTGATCAGGTAAGGGGTACAGCTCCAGGTCAGCACCAATCCGTTGGGCCTGGTAGCGTCGATCATTTTTTTCGCGTACGCCGGGATTTTGGAATCCAGTCCAGGCAGCTCAATATTACAGGTGCTGATATGGGTAGTGGCCTTTACCTTCGCACAATAAGAACATTGATCCAGCACTCCTGCCATAATATCATCAAGGCTTTTGTAGGTATCGGCCAGGTTGCTGCCGGGGATGTTCAAATTATTGGGCTGCACATTGGTAACCGGAACCATTCTCTCCGCTTTCATAGCGGTACCCCAATCCACCAGCAGCCTCATGAGCCCCTGTTTAAATTCGCCCTCTTTACCGTTCAGGATATCCTCCTGTTCCTTCGTAAGCTTCATAAAGCATCTCCTTTTTCTGCCAACATAAAAATTTTTGTGAGCCTTCCGCCGAAGCCAGGTAAAATTTCGCCTCCTTTGCAAGGCCCACTCCGGAGCCTTTTATTTTATGGGTTTTCCTACTTTCTAAAAACTTTCCTTTTCCGTCGGGAATTTTTGTTTTTGCGTTCTTCCGCATTCCAATGAGACCGTTTGCCGTCTGGAGCCTGTTCCAGGCCTGAAACATTTTTAAATAGCTTTCAGGCCTACGGCTGTGTTTTCCTCCCGTTTCTCCCAGCCGCCGTGCTGCAGTCACCGCTTTTAACGTACCTGCGCTTGGCGGGACCCGAAAGGACCGCCGGCCTGAAATCCACGGCTGTTTCCGCCGGCCTGCCAAAGGAAAGCCGCCGGCCGCGCCTCCTGCGCATGCGGGCCGCTGGTTTTCGGAAGCCTTACATGGGAGGCATACACACATAGGCTTCCAAATGCTCCGAAGCCTCTAGGCCGCACAAGCCTTCCAGACACCGGGGAAGCAGAAAATAGTCTCCCTTGGAGATCCTTTTTTCATATCCGTCCTTCATATGTAACACGCCCTCCCCTTCGGTGATGACATAAACCGCCGGAGAATCCGTCAGGCTTAAAGTTCCGCCGTTGACCTCTACACGATTCACGGCAAAAAACGGAGTATCTTCCTTGTTTACGATAATTTCCTGCAAAGTATGCTCTGTTCTCTCCTTTACTCTCGGAAGTTTTCTTGCCATATTGACCGGTGCATCTCCATAGAGCGTATAATCAAAGCATTTCAGGGCAATTTCCGGCTCCAGATCCATATACATCTCATAGGGAGCGCTTCTTCTGTCGCCGCACCAGTATTCCGGGCATACCGAGAGATCGGAAGGTTCCTGGATTTCTAAAATCAGGCATCCGTAGCCAATAGCATGAATGGTTCTGCCGGGAATCAAATAGGCGTCGCCCTTTTTCACAGGAATCTCATTCACACATTCGGTCATACACTCCTTTTCCGTTAGGCTCCGCTCCACCAGCTTGGTAAATTCTTCCTGATTCATCTTTTTATTAAAGCCCAAAAACAGCTTCGCGTTTTCCCGGGTTGCAACAACGATCCACATTTCCGCCTTTCCGTACTCGCTGTGGAAATACCTTTTGGCAAACTCCCGGTCAGGATGGCACTGCATCGGCAGCCGGATCCCACTGTCCAGCAGCTTTACCAGCACGTCCCATTTGGGGCAGTCTCCGAGAATTTCCCGAGGATACTTTTCTAAAGCTTCATCCAGATAAAGCTCCGTTCCCTTGATTTTAGAAATGCCCTCCTTCTCGTTCGTGCTGTCCAGGTTCATCGCCCGCACTGACGAAGCCACCCATTCCTCCGGATAGTTGCCATCCTTCGCCTCGTCACCGAAGAAATCGTGGAACAGCAGCCCGCCCTTATAAATGCGGAAAACACGATTTCGCTCAAAAAATATCGGCCGTTCAAATAGCTTCTCCAACTAAGATGCACCTCCAAAATATAATTAAAAAAGATCAGTCCAATTTATAATTAGACCGTTTATTTTGAAATTAGTATAGCAGATTGTACCATTAATTTCAAGCAGTCTGATAATTTTTCTTAAAATTTATTCACCGCCTCAACTCAGCTTGTCCTTCAGCCTTTTAAAAGCAGACCTTTTTGCCTGCGAATACTGTCCCATAAGCTTGGACTCCTGAGCTTTTACCATATTGTCAGCCTGCCGTTGCCGCCGGCTGCACAGCGGCGCCATCAGCAGCCAAATTGTGACGGATCATTGCTTTTCAGCCGGGTGACCGATTGCCAGAAATCCCGGAAGCGCGTTTTTCCTACACTTTTCTCAGATGCCCTGCCGAGTTTTCAAGATTAATCTTTCCAAAACAAAAGCGCTGGAAGAGATTTCTCTCTTCCAGCGCTTTTGTTGAACAATTAGGCTTGAATTGAGCCAATTGGATCGAAATGAGCACCATGAAAATTTATGATAGCCGTCAGCTTTTCAGCAGCTGTCCCGTATAATCAGCTCCGGTTGGAAAATTACTGTATGGTTTTCCTTATACTCTACGCCGTTGACCATATCCAATAAAATCTCGGAGGCTTTTTTACCGATCTCATAGGAAGGAAAGCGAACCGTCGTCAGCCTGACCGGCAGCTCCGCAGAAATGTGAGTGTTGTCGTAGCCTACCACTCCAATATCCTTTCCAGGCATTAGGCCGGCTTCCTCCAGCGCCTGATATACTCCAACTGCAAGCATATCGTTGAAGCAAACCACCGAATCCGGCGGCTCCGGCAAGGCCAGCAGCTGCTTCATCATTTCATAGCCCCGCTTTTTATGGCTTTTCCCAGCGGTTTCCGAAAAGATAACATATTCCTCCCGCAGCGGGATATTGTTTTCACACAAGGCGCTTTGGTAACCGATATATCGCTGTTCCGAGGTGGAATAATAGGGCACGGAGATATACGCCGGTTTTTTCCACCCTTTGCTCAGCAAATATTTAGTCACCAAATTGGAGCCGTAAAAGTCATTCCCCACTACCTTTGGAGCGTTTAAGCCTTCGACCCGCCGGTTGCAGAAAACATATTTGATTCCATGATCCTTCAGCTCCCGGTAGCCGTCCAGCAGAACGTTATTTACCGTAGGTACGATAATAATCCCGGAAACATTGGAATTCATCAGCTTCTGCATATACCTGTATTCCTTTTGACTGTCGTTGTCGGTATTACAGATAATAAGATTAATCATGGAGGCACAACAAACATCCTCCACCGCCCGGACCAGCTCAGGGTAGGAATCTTTAGCGATATTGGGCAGGATCAGTCCCCAATTATCGATGGATTGGTTTGGCTCCAGGGGGCTGGTCTTGCCTTTTACCACATAGGTTCCGCTGCCGATTTTTGAAGTTAAATAGCCCTTGCCGATTAACTCCGAAATAGCCCTGTCCACTGTAGTGCGGGTAACGTGAAACCGTTCCACCAGCTCTGTTCTGGGCGGAATCCTGGTCTGGTCGGGAAGCCCCTGAATGTAGTCAAACAGTTCTTTTTTCACTTGTAAATAGCGGTACTGCTTCTTTTTCATTCTTTGTCTCTCCATTATCAATTATTTGGAGCGAAACCTTATCATGGGCCAACGGGAATCGGTCAAATTTAAAAAGGAAAAATTAAATCGGACCGATTTTTTATATTGAAATCATTATACGCCGAAACCAACCGCAATGTCAAGCTATAGAAATCCAACCCATTGGCTCAAAAAGTTAAATTTTCTAAAAATGCTGAATATTTCTAGAATTTAAGCGCTTTTTCAAGAATTTTATTTTGGAATTTTTAAGAAAGCGGAGAGAAAAATATTTTATTGTACGGTGTGTTTAAACGAGAATTTACCGCAAAATTAGACTGGTTTTTATTTCTATAAATCCAGGTTTATATAAAAATAGTCCGACTATTTTTATAAAATAGGTTGACTTTTCAAAAAGTGGTATGTATAATTAAAACAAAATAATAAATCGGAGGCTGTGAAACCTATGCAAGAAGTTCGATTCGGTATCATTGGCGTAGGAATCCAAGGCAGCAAATACCTTGGTTTTTTCGTGAATCATGAGCTGAAAAACGGAAGATTGGTTGCAATCTGCGACCGGGACCCCAAGGTTCTTTCCAAATTTCAAAAGCAGTACGGCGGGCTGTTCCGCTATTACAGCGACAGCGACAGTCTGCTGGCCGATCCGGAGATCGACGCCGTGTTTGTTACCACGCCTCATTATGACCATGTTCCCATCAGTATCGCCGCCTTAAAGTCCGGAAAGCATTTGATCTGCGATAAGCCTATCGGCGTTTATACAAAAAACGTAGGCGAGCTGCTTGAGGCTGCGGAGGGCTCCGACCGGGTATTCTCCATGATGCATAACCAGCGTACCAATCCGGTGTTCCGGAAAATCCGGGATATGGTTCATAGCGGAGAGCTCGGTGCTCTGAAACGTTATGTTTGGATCTGCACCGACTGGTACCGCTCCCAGGCCTATTACAATCTGGGCGGCTGGCGAGCCACCTGGGCCGGCGAGGGCAGTGGGATGCTGATCAATCAATGTCCCCACAATATGGATCTTTTGTATTGGATTTTCGGTATGCCGGAACGGCTCTGGGCCAAATCCATCTGCGGCAAATATCATCAGATCGAGGTCGAGGATGACGTTTCCGTCTTTATGGAATACGAAAAGGGCTTTACCGGCACGCTGCTGGCTTCCACCGGCGAATCCCCCGGCACCAACCGCCTAGAGGTTTCCTGCGATATGGGCCGGCTGGTTTACGAGGGCGGCGATTCCTTCATTTTTGATGAAAATGTCATTGCCGAGCCTGCGTTCAGCCGTTCGGAAGCGGAAAACCACGGCAGCGGCTTCGATCGTCCCGCCTGCAATCGGCGCGTGATTCGTCCTGAGGGAGAAGAAACGGCACACAAGGGCATTATCCAAAATGTCATCAACGCCATTCTCAACGGTGAGAAGCTGATCGCCCCCGGTCCGGAGGGAATCAACGCCCTGTCTCTGATTAATGCCGTGAACCTGTCCTCCTGGACGGATTCCACAATTGAATTTCCCATCGACGCAGATCTGTACTGGAAGCTGCTTCAAGAAAAGATTGAAGCGTCCCCAATCAAATCCGTTTAAACGAAAAGGGAGCGTTTGACATGAAAATCGGTTATTGCGCGCCTGCCTGTTATATCAGGGAGGTGAAAGAAGCCGGATTCGATTACATAGAACTGCCGTTGTGCTCCATAGCAGCGGAAACCGATCAATCCTTTGAGAAAATCCTTACCCAGTTAAAATCGGAAAATCTTCCTTGCCTCGCCAGCAATATGTTTCTTCCCAAAAGCGTCCGGGTCACCGGAAACGATGTAAATCTGAAAACCGCCGCAGCCTACTGCGAAACAGCCCTGTCACGGGCACAAAGGCTTGGAAACCGGGCGGTAGTCCTCGGCAGCTGCGGGGCAAGAAACGTTCCAGGCGGCTTCCCCATGGAAAAAGCCTGGAGGCAGTTTGAGGAGTTTGGCCGTATGGCCGGAGAGATCGCTGCCAAGCATGACGTGGTAATCGTGCTGGAGCCTATCAATGGAACGGAAACCAACCTGATGAAAACCGTGATCGAAGGGGTGGCTCTGGCCAGGAAAATCAATCACCCGTATGTAAAGGCCCTGGCTGATTATTTCCACATGCAGGTAGAAAAGGAAGGCATGAGCAGTATTCTAGCCGCCGGGGATGATCTTTATCACACGCACACAGCGGCGCTGGTAGGCAGAAGCCTTCCCCTGGAATATGACCAGGAAATTCAAGCTTATTTTATCAAGGCGTTAAAACAGATCGGTTACCGCGGAGCACTTAGCATAGAAACCGCTGATTACCGGCAGCCTCTGTCCGAAATGCGGCAGTCTCTTTCACTTCTGCAAAGCTTAGCAGAGCAGGCGGAAATATAGATAGAATAGAGAAACAGTTTTTTACATTAAACAAGGAAAAGGTGGGATGCGTATGAAAAAGTTTGGCATTTTAGTCCCGGTGGTGACTCCTTGCGACAGCCAGGGGCAGGTGGACACTCATGGCTTGATTTCCGTATGCAATGAGATGACCGGCCTCGGCTGCAAGGGTATCTTCGCTTTAGGCAGCACCGGCAGAGGCCCTTGGTTCGGCCGGGAGGACCGAATCAAAATCTGCAGGGCCGCTGTCAGCGCGAAGAAAGAGGATACCACGATTTTCGCCGGCGTTATGGCGAGCGGGCTCAATGATATGCTGGAAAATGCTAAAGCCATGGCGGACGCCGGCGCCGATATCGCCGTAATGACCGCTCCCGGATATTTCGATTACTCCCAGGAGGAAATCAAAAATATCTTTTTACGCTTTATCGACCAAAGCCCTCTGCCGGTACTGGTCTACGATATTCCTGATTTCACCGGTGTCAAGCTGGATGAAGGCCTGATCTCCGATTTGGTCCAGCACGAAAACGTAGTAGGCATCAAGGACTCCAGCGGTGATAGAGAACGCTTTTTATCCCTGTTGGATCACTTCAAGGCCCGGGATGACCTTTATGTATTTCAGGGCAAGGAAGTTCTCTTAGGAGAAAGCTTGCTTTCCGGCGCTTCGGGCTTTGTGGTCAGCCTGATCCAAATTGATCCGCTTCCCTTTGTCAGGCTGTGGGAGTATGCTCAGGCTGGCAACCAGAAAAAGGTTTCTGAAATTCAAGCTTATATCACCCGGCTTCAGGACTGCGTCACGGAATGTATGAGCAGGCGTCCCCAGACCTCCACGCTGTTTCGGCTGCTGGGTTTGGCGTTGAAATCGCGCGGCATCTGTGAAAACACCTCTATGCCCCATGAAGGCGAGCTTCCCGGCTGGATTGAGGATTACGCCAAGCAATGTATGGAGATCCTGCAGGAATCCCACAAAATTTTATAAGGAGAGACGTTCCCATGGCTTTAACAACAATGAAAGAGCTTCTGGTTACCGCTCAGAAGGAAAAATACGCGGTAGGTGCCTTTGAATTCTGGTCCCTGGATTCCGCCCAGGCGATTATCCATGCGGCGGAAACAGAAAATGTGCCCGTGATTCTACAGGCCGGAAAAATCGAATGCGATTTCTGTGACGGCGTCAAGTATTTAGCCCAAATTGCTCAGATCGCCGCTGCCGACGCCAAGGTGCCGGTCGCTTTGCATCTGGACCACGCCACCGATTACGATTTTATCTGCGAGGCTATCAATGCTGGGTTCACTTCCGTAATGATCGACGCCTCTATGCTTCCCTTTGAGGAAAACGTAAAAATCACGCGTAAGGTGGTGGAAACCGCCTCCCGCACCGGCGTTACGGTAGAAGCGGAGCTGGGCAAGCTTTCCGGCAATGAGGGAACTGTCAATGTTTCTGAAGAGGAAGCGAACCAGACCGATCCTAAAGAAGCGGCTCGCTTCGTGGAGCAGACCGGCGTAGATGCTTTGGCTGTTGCTATCGGCACCGCTCACGGTTTCTATACCTTTACTCCTAAGATCAATATTCAAAGGCTGATCGACATTACAAAAGAGGTTTCCATTCCCCTGGTGCTCCATGGCGGCTCCGGCACGCCGGAAAAGGATGTCCAGGAGGCCGTTAAGCACGGTATCGCCAAGGTGAACATCTGCACCGAGCTGGTGGCCGCTTTTGGTAAAACCTATATCAAGACTCAGGCGCCGCAGGACTTTAAGTACACCATTCCTAACCTGTTTGGGCCTTCGAAGGAAGCCGGCTATCAGCTGGCCCTGGAAAAAATCCGTTTGTTTAAAGGTCTGTAACGCTTCTTTCTCACACCAAATCAAACATTTATCCTTTTCATAAAAAATAATAATCAATAAGGATAGGAGGAGAAACTGTATGGACAGAAGTGTTTTCGAGCTGTTCCGGCTGGATGGCAAAGTAGCCATTGTAACAGGCGCTCACGCTTGGCTGGGCTACGATATCGCATGCGCCTTCGCGGAAGCAGGAGCCGATGTGATAATCACCTCCCGGAACGTGGACTCCATTCGGGAAACCGCGGCACAGATCGGAGAAAAGTACCATGTGGATACCCTGGCTCTGCCTTTGGACCAGCGGAAATATGAAAATGTTCAGAAAATGGCCGACGCTGCTCTAGCGTGGAAAGGTCACATTGACATTCTTGTCAACAACGCGGGCGGCGGTTCCGGCAAAACCGAGGGAGACTTCTTAAAGCGGGATCCCGCCGATATTCAGAACCTGATCGATATCAATCTGACCGGCTCGGTCTTCTGTTCCAAGGCTGTGGGAGCTATGATGGCCAAGGCCGGCTGCGGCAAAATCATCAATATCGCTTCCATTTCTGCTTTTCTTGCCAGAGACCGGCGTACCTACCATCTTCATAATAAAATGGAGCAGCCGGTGGATTATGCTGCCGCAAAGGGCGGCGTTGTAGGCTACACCATTGATCTGGCCGCCGTTATGTCCCAGTACGGAGTTTATGTAAACTGTATCTCTCCCGGAGCTTTCGACAAAGGCGATCAGCCGGAGGGATATTCCCAGGCCTATCGGGATAAGGTTCCTCTGGGACGGATGGGACGCTTTGGAATTGACATCAAAGGCGCAGCCTTACTGCTGGCCAGCCCGGCGAGCGATTACATGACCGGCGCGAATATCGTGGTAGACGGCGGCTTCAGCATCTGGAACTAGACATAACGGAACGGGAGCCTCGGCTTGGAACGGCCGCCGATTCCGTTTCGATAGGGATAAGGTTTATCCTGAAAGTCAATATTTTAATCTTTATTTTTAGGAGGTATTAAGATGAAAAAGGTTCTTGCACTCATTCTGGCAGCCGCTATGACGGCCACAGTGTTTGCCGGCTGTAACGACGGCAGCACTTCTTCCACCGCGGATGACGGCAGCTCTGCGGCGTCTCCCGCTTCTGAGGACGGCTCCTCCGAGGAGCCCAGCAACGAGGATTGGTCCGGCACGCTGCGTGTCCTCTATCCTGGCACCACGGACATTGAAAAGGAAGTCGCCAACGATCTGAAGGCCGCATTTGAGGAACAGTATCCCAATGCCACAGTGGAATACAACTTCCTGTCCTGGACCGATCTGGATGCAAAGCTTCTGGTAATGGATCAGGCCAACGACTACCCCGATGTCACGCAGATCAACGAAGTAGAAAACGCTGTCAGAGCCGGCGCTCTGGAGCCGATTGAGCCTTATTTGGAAAAGAGCGACATCCTTTCTCTTGAAAACTTCAACCAGGTAGGCTTAGATTATAAGACCTATGACGGCGTACTCTACGGTCTTCCCCATGTACTCTGCACCTATGCTCACATCTACAACAAGGATCTCTGCGACGAGGCCGGTATTGATCCCACAACCTTTGAAACCTGGGATGACGTTCTGGCGGCGGTAGAGACCATCGGCAGCATGGATGGAAAGTACGGCTATGCCATGGCAAACGGCGGCGAGGGCCGCTTCAGCTTCCGCGATCTGGAAATGGTAGCCCTCTCCAACGGATTCCAGCCCGACGATACCTCTGAAGAAACCAAAGACGCTTATATCGAAACCTTGCAGCTCTTTGCCGACATGGCCGCTTATATGCCGGAGGCTCAGTCCGCTTGGCAGTATCCTGAGCTGTTCCAGGCCTGGAATGAGGGTAATATCGCCATTATGCATACCGGCTCCTTCTTCACCGGCAACCTGATTTCCCATGGTGACGAGGCCATGGATTGGACCCACGCCTTCGCATTCCCGGCTGGTCCTTCCGCTGACGAAACCCAGGTTATGACCACCGCCGGAGGCTATGCCCTGATCGCTGGCTCCAGTCAGAAAGACCTTGGCTTCAAGTACATTGAAGTTGCTTTGTCCGAGCCTATCCTGGGCAAGATTGCAGCCTCCATGAACTATCCTGCCGTCGATTATGTTTCTGACGATACTCTTGAGAGCTTCGCGGTTGATATTTACGGCGAGGATGTCGCTTCCAAGCATATTTCTCTGGTGGGAGAATTCAGAGACGCCAATGAGCAGTACGGCATCATGGCTCCTATCATCACCAACCAGCCTTCTATGGAAAAGGTTGTTCAGGGCGCAATGGTAAAACTGACCAACGGCGAAATCGACGCGGAGACCTGCTATAACGAAATTAAGCAAGGCATCGACGAAATCAAGGCGCAAACTGCTTAAATTGCATTTTCTATAGTCAGCCGTCCTCAAAGGGGGGGCGGCTGACTATAACAAGAAAACCGCAGGGGTGAACACGTCGATTTCGCACGGACTGTGTGTCACCCTCTTCTTATTACCGCACGATCGGAGGGTTCACTTATGAAAAAGGAAAAACGTTCTTCACGTTTGTCCTTAAAGCAGAATTATTTCTTTTACTTAATGATTCTTCCAACCCTACTTTATTTACTAATTTTTCAAATCTATCCTATCATTGAAACAGTCCGTATCAGCTTTACCAATTGGCTTCTTACCGACCAAAGCAGCGGCGGATATGTTGGCTTCGCAAACTATACCCGGCTGTTTACGCAGGATTCCAACTTCTGGACCCTGTTCCGGAACAGCGTTTTCTGGGTGCTCGGTTCCACTGTACTGCAATATTTCTTCGCTATTCCGATCTCCGTTCTGCTGAACCAAAAAATGCGGGCGCGGGGCCTCTGGCGCGGGTTGATGATGGTCCCTTGGGTCACCCCCATGGTAATCGCCGGATTAATATGGCGCTGGATGTTTGAAGGTAATTACGGGCTTTTCAACCAGCTTCTGGGAACCGATATTGTTTGGCTGGCCGATTCCAGTACAGTATGGATCTGTCTGCTGATCGTCTCTACCTGGAAAGGAATCCCATACGCTACGCTGATGTTCCTAGCGGGGCTTCAGGGAATTCCGGGAGACCTGTATGAGGCCGCTTATGTGGATGGCGCAGGACCCTTCCGCCGCTTCTGGCACATTACACTGCCTCTGCTGTCTCCGGTAATTATGGTAACTGCGCTGACCAGCATGGTTGCCACCTGGACAAAATTCGAGACTATTTGGACTATGACTTCGGGCGGTCCCGGCTATACTACCAGTATCCTGCCGGTTTACATATATATGAAAGCTTTCCGAAGCTTCGAAATGGGCGTTGGTTCAGCGGTAGCCGTGGTGGCCATGCTGGTCATGACCATTTTCATTATTATTTATCTAAAGTTCTACCGGAAATATACAGAAAGGCTGTGATGATATGACTAAGAAAAGAAAACCGGTCGCAAATCTCTTTTTTTACATAGGTCTTGCCATTGTCATGTTCATCATTCTCTTTCCAATGATCTGGCTTGTTCTCTGTACCTTTAAGCCGAATGAGGAGATTTTTTCCTCGGAGCTGCACATTCTCCCCATCAATCCGACAATCGACTCCTATATCTATGCTTTCAATGATCAGAACAAACTGCTGCTCTATCTGGGCAACTCTCTCTTTACAGCCGCCCTTACCGCAATTATCACCATGTTTTTCGCGGCTACAGGCGGCTACGCCATTGGCAGAAAAAATTATTGGGGCATCAACGCGATTATCGTATTCTTAATGATCGCCCAGATGTTCCAAGGCCCTGTGATCATGATTCCTTGGTACAAAATGGCCAGCGCCATGCATATTCTGAACACTAAACTCGGTCTGGTCTGCATCTATCTTACTGGTACCATTCCTGTCTGCGTTTGGATGATGAGCGGCTTCTTTAAAGGAATTGCCATGGAACTGGAGGAAGCGGCCGCTATTGATGGATGCAGCCGGGTAAGAACCTTCTGGAATATTATTCTTCCGCTTGCAAAGGGCGGATTGGTCGCCATTACCATCTATTCCTTTATCCTCGCCTGGAACGACTATCAATACGCTCTGATTTTGACTAGCTCCGATCAGGCAAAGACGGTACAGCTGATTATTAACGAGTTGATCGGAAGCATCGGTGCCATCAACTGGGGCGGTATTATGGCTATGGGCGTAGTTGTAACGATTCCCGTAGTGATTCTATTCGCTTTGGTCCAGAAATGGCTCATCGAAGGTTTGACCTCAGGCGCTGTAAAGGGATAAAAGCTTCACTTTGAAAATTGTGTTAGGGGGAATTCAGATGCTGCGATCCGCGGTCATCGGCCTAGGAGATATTGGTCCTGTTCACGTGAAAGCCATAAAGGGGCTGCCCGGCGCTCAGCTTGCTGCAGTATGCGATATTGACCAGGCTCTGCGCCCTCAGGATACGAAACTTCCTTTTTTCACCGACTATCGGGAAATGCTGGAGGCCATCCATCCTGACTGCGTCCATATCTGTCTGCCCCACTATCTTCATTATCCAGCAGCTCTGGATGCCGCCCGGGCAGGCTGCCATGTACTCACAGAAAAGCCCCTGGCGATGAACATAGAGGAAGCGAAAAAATTCACGGAACTGGAATCCACATTCCAAGTCAAGGTTGGGGTCTGCTTTCAAAACAGGCTGAATCCCACGATTCAGGTGCTGCGGAAAGAACTCCAGGCTCCTGCCAGCGGCGCCGTTACCGCAATTTATGGTTCTGTTGCCTGGACCAGGAGCAAGGCCTACTATGACGCGAAGCCCTGGCGTGGGAAAATGGACACTGCCGGCGGCGGCTGCATGATGAACCAGGCCATTCACACTCTTGATCTGATGCAGCATCTGGTTCCCGGCAAAATTCTTTCGATCCGGGGCGTAATCGGACACCTCTTAGATTATGGCCTGGAAGTGGAGGATACCGCTTCCGCTAAAATTGTTTTTCAAAACGGCATCCAAGGTTTTTTCACCGCCACCGTGGCGAATTATGAAAATCAGAGCGTCCGCATCAAGGTGCGATGTGAAAATGCTTCTTTCCTGCTGGATGACGAAAAACTATGGAAGCTTCCTTCTCATGGGGGACAGCCGATGCTCTTAGCAGAAAACAGCAAACCCTCCATTGGAAAAGCTTACTATGGAAACAGCCACAGCGCATTGATTCAGCAATTTTATCAAGCGGTTTCTTCTGACAGCCAGGATTACGTGCATACCGATGACGCTGCCATCAGTATCTTCATGATCGACGCTATCCGCCGCAGCAGTGAGACCGGTGAAACTATTTATTTATAAAAATCTGATTTTTATAGACTTCCTCCTCCGATCATAAAAAGTGGAGCCTCTCAGTGCCTTGCTGAGAGGCTCCACTCGCTTGTTTTCAAAACAATTCATCATTCAGCTGCCTGCACTAATACCTGTGTTATTTAAAATGGTAGACACAGTATTAAAATTATAAAAGTCTTTTGGTTACAAGGTTATGAAAATCGGACAGGTATCAATATTCTTCTTAAACGGCAGTAATAGCTCTACGGTACGTAGATTGTATTTTCTCACTATCAATGCTATTCTAATATCATGGAAAGGAGACGGATATTCCTATGAATCATTATGTTACAGGATCCACCATTAAGTCACTTCGGGAAAAACAACGCCTAACACAATCTCAACTAGCAGAAAAGCTGTGTGTCAGTGACAAAACAATATCCAAATGGGAAACCGGACGCGGATTTCCGGATATTTCACTTCTCAAGCCTTTGGCCTGTGCCTTACAGGTCTCTATCCCAGAATTGCTGTCCGGTGAGCAGATTGTCAATACCAATCGTTCAGCAAATGTTTTAAAATCACCTTTGTATATCTGTCCGATATGCGGAAATATTCTACATTCTACCGGACCAGCTATGGTTTCCTGCTGTGGAATTACCCTTCCACCATTGGAAGCCGAAGACGCAGATGACGAGCATCAGCCGTCGTGTGAAGTTATCGACCAGGAACATGTGATTACCTTTCAACATTCCATGACAAAAGATCATTATATATCTTTTGCAGCGTATTGCACAAACAACCGATTTGATTTCGTGAAACTCTATCCAGAGGGAGACGCACAGGCCAGCTTCTTTTGTCGAGGCCATGGTGCCTTTTTCTGGTATTGCAACCATCACGGACTATTTGTCAAGAAATTCTAATTATATTTTTATGCGCTTGTTGATCTTTTAAATAAAATGCAAATGTTTTATTTAACTTAATACAAAATATTAAGCTTTAAAATTTTCATTCATAAAAAGCCTCTGCCTAATCTGAAGAATTGGACAAGCTTTTTTAATCAATTCCTATGATTCTTCCTGGTCTATTCACTACAGCCTAGTAAATATTTACCACTCTATTGTGATGCCCAAATTCAGCTTGTCCGCTGGAAATTCATAGTTTTTCCTTTTGCTTTATCCCTTATGAAGCCCTACAAGCACACATCAGCACAATGATTCGGTAATTTCTCCTTCTGCTTTATCCATTCTTAATAATATGAGCCACCAGCCGGAGGTTATGCTCAATTAGCTTGCTTCTGGCTTCCATATCTCCATTTTGGAAGCGCTCCAGGTATTCCCTTTCCTCTTTAGCAGTCAAAGGCCTTGGGAACGAACCAGATCCAGTGACATGAAGAATGACAAAAAGCAGATTACTTAACGCATACCCAAGAAACGCACCCAACATGAAATTACCTCCTAAAAATGAACATTACTTCATCCTATGCCAGCTTTAACCGCTTTGTGCTTGACCCCTTTGAAATTTTATGAAAAACAGCCGGGAGAATCCTCCCGGCTGTTTTTCATCACTTTAAATATTCCTGCACAATAAACTTAGGACGCGCTTTTGTTTCCATATAAATTTTTCCAATATATTCTCCAATTATCCCTATAGCTAAAAGCTGTAGTCCCCCAATGGCCCAAACGGAAACCACGATAGAGGTCCATCCAGGCACAGTCCAGCCGATACACCAGGTTATCAAAAAATAAATCAGCATTAAAATACTAATGGCAAAGATGATGATTCCCAGAGTCGTGACCATTCGAATCGGCTTCACACTGAACGATGTAATCCCATCAAAAGCAAAATTGAGCATCTTTTTTAAAGGGTATTTCGACTCTCCGGCAAACCGTTCATGGCGTTCATAGGTAACAACACCAGATTGAAAGCCGATCAACGGCACAATTCCCCGCAGGAACAAGTTGACCTCCTTAAAGCCCTCCATCTCGTCCAAAGCACGACGGCTCATCAAACGGTAATCCGCATGATTATAGACAATCTCAACGCCCATATGCAGCATCAGCTTATAAAAGCTCTGCGCGGAAGCCCTTTTGAAAAAAGAATCTGTTTTCCGTTCACTGCGCACGCCATAGACCACTTCGCAGCCTTCATAGTACTTTTCTACAAACTGGTCGATAGCGTCCACATCATCCTGTAAATCCGCATCCATTGAGATCGCCATGTCGCAGTATTCCTTTACTGTCATCAAGCCCGCCAGCAAAGCACTTTGATGGCCCTTATTGCGAGAAAGATTGATTCCCTGAATCATCGGATTTTCCTCGTGATACTGCCGGATAAGCTGCCAAGTATGGTCTTTTGAGCCATCGTTGACAAATACTATTTTGCTATCCTGAGAAATCAAACCCATCTCAATCATTGCGCCGAGCTTTGCCGTTAACCGTTTTGAGGTTTCCGGCAGCACTTCTTCCTCATTATAGCAAGGAATCACCAAATAAAGGACTCTTCCTCGTTCCTGCTCAGCCATCGCCTCTCCCCCCTATACGCTATAGCATTTTGGTTTTTTTCAAAATAAACCCGGCAATTCCCATCAACCCCAGCGAAAGGAGCACCGGGAACCACCAAAATTGGGCTAAGGGTAGGTTTTGAACGTTCATTCCATATAACCCGGAAATAACCGTGGGAATGGAAATGATCAAGGTAATAGAGGCCAGCACCTTCATTACGATATTCAGATTATTAGAAATCACCGATGCGAAAGCATCCATCGTACCGGAAAGAATGTTCAGATAAATACTGGACATCTCAATGGCCTGCTTAATCTCAATCAGCACATCCTCCAAAAGATCCTGATCCTCGTCATATAGCTTGATGTAGCGTCCTCGCATAATTTTTTCCAGGGTGACCTCATCCGCCTTCAGCGAGGAAGAAAAATACACCAAGGATTTCTCAATATCCAAAAGCTGGATCAGCTCCTGGTTTTTCATAGACTTTCTCAGTTCCCGCTCCACGTGGTCACTGATTTTATCGATCTGCTTCAAATACTGCAGATACTTTGTTGCCATACGCAGCATAATATGCAGCACAAAATGGGTCTTTAAATTCGTCATGACTCCTTTAAGCACGCCCTCGGCGAACTCGCTGAGCAGAGCCGTTTCCTTAAGACAGACGGTAATTACGTTTTTTTCCGTCAGCATAATGCCTAAAGGCATCGTGCTGTATCTGATATTTTTCTCGTGCTTTTCTACCACCGGAATATCAATGATAATCAATGTATTCCCATCCTCGGAATCAATATGGGAGCTTTCTTCCTCGTCCAGAGAAGCTCTCAAAAAATCCGGCTCAATATTAAAATCCTGAATCAGCGCCTCTATTTCATCTTCTTCCGGCGCCACACAATTGATCCAGCAGCCGCTTTCATACTGCTCGATCTCCGAAATTCTCCCATCTATGGTTTTGTAGTAAGATACCATAGGCTTCAACCCCCGTTCTTTTCCGGGCGCACCTCGCCTATGGCTTGCACAAAAGGGCGCTGCGTCCGGTTATGATAAATTTGCTACTTCGATAAGTATCGCCAGGTTCCGGGTTCACAACGCCACCTCCAAATTCTAATTTAGGATTACTTTTTCTGCAAAAAGTATTTGTCAGAATAACCAGTATCACTGCTAAGACGATCATCGTGGGCAGCAGCAAAAACACGTCGGTTTTCACGCTGCGAAGACACGCGCAGGCAATGAACAGGACAGCCAGGGCAAAGCAAAAAAACGACACGCATCTTGTCCGCCGTTTTTCACTATATTTCGTTTTTCCCACTGGCCCAACGTATGATAGCCCGCGGCAAAACTGCTTCTATCGTCTTTGGGATACCCAGTTTATTATAACACACCAAATGAAAAAAGCAAGGCAGAGCGTCTGCCTTGCTTTTAGATTCTTTTCCTCATTTACGGTTAAAAATAGACATAATGTCATAAAAGGTGTCGTCGTCATCCTGATTCGCTCCAGCCGCAGGCGCTTGAGGCACGGCGGGCCTTTGAGCGGGCTGCTCCTGGGGCCGGCGCAGGTTCTGGCCCTGAGGCTGGCTGGGAGCGGGAGCCGCGTTTTTCAGGATCTCAGGCTCAGGCAAATAGGAATCGTGGGTAGCAAAGCCAGTGGCGATAACGGTAACGGACATCTCATCCTCCATATCCTCGTCGAAGGCTGCGCCCCAGATAATGTTGGCTTCCTTATCGGCCTGGGCCGCAATCATCGCGGAAGCGGTTTCCACTTCATCCAAGCCGATATCCGGGCTGGAGGTAATATTGATGATAACGCCCTTGGCGCCATTGATCGCAGTTTCCAAAAGCGGACTGGAAATCGCCATGTTGGCGGCGGTTTCCGCTTTGTCCTTGCCGCTGGCGCGGCCCACGCCCATATGGGCATAGCCGGCATCCTTCATGACAGCGGTAACATCCGCGAAGTCCAGATTGACAATTCCGGGCAGCAGGATCAGGTCGGAGATGCTCTGCACACCCTGACGAAGCACATCATCCGCCACCGCGAAAGCGTTGGCCAAGGTAATCTTAGCCTCGCTGACATATTTTAAACGCTCATTAGGGATCACCACAAGAGAATCGACATGCTCTCTTAAAGCGGAAATGCCCTTTTCCGCTTGTTCCATACGGCGCTTTCCCTCAAAGGCAAAGGGCTTTGTGACGATACCCACCGTCAGGATTCCCATATCTCTTGCGATTTCCGCTACCACCGGCGCCGCTCCAGTGCCAGTACCGCCGCCCATACCGGCGGTGATAAAGACCATATCCGAGCCGCGGATCGCCGCGGCGATAGCCTCTCTGGATTCGTCGGCGGCCTTCTGACCGATATCAGGCTTGGAACCGGCTCCCTTTCCGTGGGTAATCTTCTCGCCTATTTGAATCTTCTGAGACGCCTGAGAACGAATCAGCGCCTGCCGGTCGGTATTCACTGAGATAAATTCGACGCATTTTACGCCGGAAGTGACCATCCGGTCAATGGCGTTTCCGCCGCCGCCGCCAACGCCTATCACCTTAATTTGTACAATGTTTTCAAAGTCGTTGTCCAATTCAAAAGGCATAGCTTTTCCTCCTAAAACTCTCTTATATTTTCAAGTATTGTTGATTTCTTTCACACATTTCCAGTACCTGGAAAGCCGCGGAAATACCGCTTGTCCAATTAGATACACTCTTTTATTAATTTAACACTTTTCCATGGGAATTTCAATCCTTTTTTCCCGTTTCAAGCCATTATTTTATTCTTCCGGCGCCAAGCCTGCCGCCGCGCCTTTCTGGAAGCCTGTCCCGCCGTCCAGCCCTTGGCCGCCGGCATCCTCTTAGCCTCCCGAAGAAGGCTCCGCGCCATCATTTCCCGTGTTTGCCAGGTCCGCGCCGCTGTCAGATGCGTCCGGCGCACTGGAAATGTTTTCAGGTATTGAAGATAGCTCTGAGCCTGCGGCTGTTTGAGCAGAAGCCTCTTCGCTTTGGACGCCCGCCTCTGAGCTGGTTCCGGCCTGGGATGCCGTTCCGTACTCGGGTTTGAAATAAGATCTTCCCTTATCCGCGGCGAGAGACACATCCAGAGTGCCCCGCTGGGCGGTTTTCATATCCTCCGACGTCAGCACCGCCACCGCCGTCTGCAGCTTATATTCCAAATCCGTTGGCATGCCAAGCTTAATGATAATCCTTCCATCATAGGTGATCGTGGGGCTCACCGGATTGGTCAGATCAAGCTCCGTCACCGAAGCCAGGCCTGCCGCCGCTCTGGCGGTTTCGATGTCTGAAATCAGGGTTAGGACGGTTTCATCCTCCAGTACAATCTCCTCAGAAAGCTCCGCCTCCTTGATCGCGGCGCCCTTAATCACCGGTACACCCTCCAGTGGCGCCTGGGCAAGCTCCAGCACCTTACCGGAGCCGCTGATGATCACATACTGGTTTTGGTAGGCGATACACCCCGCAGCCTGGGCCTCTGTGACCTCTATATTTACCGTGGAGGGAATCTTTCGTTTGATCCGCACCGTTTCCAGATAGGGCATTCGGCTCATAATCGCCGCTTCCCCCTCGGCGGTATCAATGGTAATCAGGTTTTCCCCCTTTTCCACCCCGCTTAAGGAAATGATTTCCTGGGGGTCATAGCGTGATTCCCCCACCACCTGAATGGTATCGATTTTAAAGAGCACTGTCGCGCCGATGGCGATGCCCGCTGTCAAAATCGCTAAAATCATCACTGTATACAAAACGCCGATTTTCAGCTTTCGGTATTTATTTCTGCGCGCCGAATAGACCCGCTTTTTCTCTTTTTTTTCCACAGCAGCCTCTGCCCGCCGTCCTCCGGATCCCCGGGAGCTTTTTTGAGCCGCCGGCTGCCCCCGGGGGGCGCGCTTTTCCGGCGGCCTGGAATTCCGGGCCGCCGGTTTCCTGGGCTTCTCCCGGGGAACTGGATGTTTATTCTGATTTCGTTCTCTCGTGCCCATGTTCCACATCCTTTAAATTCTGCTGACCTTCGCTCCTATTTGGTTCAGGCTTTTCTCAATCGCCTCATAGCCCCGGTCCACATGCCGCAGGCCGGAAACCTCCGTCAGCCCGTCGGCGGCAAGGCCCGCCACAATCAGCGCCGCCCCGCCCCGCAGGTCCGGCGCTTCCACAGACGCTCCGAACAGCCTTGGCACGCCTTCCACAATGGCCACACGGCCCTCCACCTTGATATTAGCGCCAAGCCTGCAAAGCTCACCGACATGCTTATAGCGGCTTTCAAATATGTTTTCCACAAAAATACTGATCCCATCGGAAACCGTGGTCATCGCCATCATCGGAGCCTGAGCGTCGGTAGGGAAGCCCGGATACGGCATGGTCCTCACGCTTTTGACCGCCCGCAGACGCTGGGGCGCCTGTATCCGCAGGTTCGCGTCGTCCCACCGTAGGCGGCAGCCCGCCTCCTGGAACATCGGAATAACCTGGGACAAATGGTCGGGAACCACCCTTCTCAGCAAGAGGTCGCCGCCGGTGACCGCCGCGGCGGTCATAAAGGTGGTGGCCGCAATCCGGTCCGGGATCACATGATGCTCTGTTCCGGTGAGCTTTTCCACTCCTTCGATGACGATCCGTCCTTCGCCGGCGCCGGATATCCTTGCGCCGCAGGCATTCAGGAAGCCGCATAAATCACAGATTTCCGGTTCTCTGGCCGCATTGTTAACGACAGTAGTTCCTTCCGCCAGCGCCGCCGCCAAAATGATGTTTTCCGTGGCGCCTACGCTGGGAAACGACAGGGCAATCGACGTTCCCTTCAGCCTAGCCGGCACGGAGCAGTCCAGATAGCCGTGAAACTCATTGATCACCATCCCCATCTGGCGCAGGGCCTTCAGATGGAGATCAATGGGTCTGGGGCCCAGCTCGCAGCCGCCGGGAAAGGAAAGCTTCGCCTTTCCCATCCGGGAGGCGACGGCGCCCAAAAAAACGATGGAGGAACGCATTTCCCGCATGAGCTGATCGGGAATATCGCAGCGGCAAAGGGTATCGGTATTTACCGACACCGTATCCCCCTCCCGGACCACCCGGCAGCCTAAATACCTTAGGATTTCCACCGAAGCGTCAACATCGGACAGGCGGGGGCAGTTATGTATATGGCTTTCCCCGTCGCATAAAAGAGTAGCGGACAGCACCGGCAAGGCGCTGTTTTTCGCGCCGTGAACCGTCAATTCCCCTTCCAGACAGTGGGAACCCTCTATCATCAGCTTCGACACAGCAATACACCCTTTCCTTTTCTGATACTGCCATACTATGCGAAAAGGAAAAACCTGGTGCATTGCCGGAAAGCGGAAGAACGCAAAGTTTCTGAGCCTATGCTTTCAGCTCTGATTTTTCTTTAAAACTTCCTTGATAACCTGATAAATACGCTCGCTGGAATCCAAAATCGCCATGGCCCTGGCGTTGTCCTGGTATTCCTTCAGCTTGATCGGGTCAGAAATCATTTTTTTCACCATCGCGATCAGGGAGTCTCCGGTCAGGTCCTTCTCCTCCAGAATCTCGGCGGCGTTCCGGCTGACCAGCGCCATGGCGTTGTGATATTGGTGATTCTCTGCGACGTTGGGAGAAGGAATCAGCAGAGAAGCCTTTCCCTGCGCCTGGATTTCCGTCAGGGTGATCGCCCCCGCCCTGCAGATCACCAGGTCGGCCGCCGCCATGCATACCGGCATATTGTTGATATATTCCCGGATGTCCAGGTTTTTGTGGGCCTTTAGGTCAACGCCCTTTTTCTCCAAAAGCTCTGGGAACCATTTTCCGTACTGCCCATAGGCGTGGATATGCTGGAACCGGTCGTCCCTGGAGCTCCAGGCGATCAGATCCGCTGCCGCCTCGTTGATTTTTCTCGCCCCCAGGCTGCCTCCGAAGGACAAAATCACCGGACGGTTGTCCAGGCGCAGGTAATCCCGGGACGCCTGCTTCTGAGAGGTAACGATCTGTCCCCGCACCGGATTTCCGGTGACAGTGAAGCTGGCGTTTGGGTCCATATGCCGCTTCGCGTCCTCAATGGCCAGCATCACCCGGTCCGCGTGCTTTGACAGCATTTTATTGGTCACGCCCGGAAAAGCGTTTTGCTCGTGAATCAAAGTGGGAATTCCCATTTTCTGCGCCTGCCGGATCACCGGACCGCTGACGTAGCCGCCGGTGCCGATGCAGAGATCCGGCTGAAACCGGCTGATAATTTTTTTTGCCTCTCTGCTGGATGAGAACACCAGCTTTACGGTATGGACATTTTTTTTCAGGCTTTCAAAGGACAGCTTTCTTTGAAAGCCTGAAATCTCGATCTTCTCAAAATCATAGCCCGCCTGAGGAACCAATCTCTCCTCCATGCCGCCCTTGGCTCCCACGTAGAGGATCTGCGTGGCCGGCTCCCGCTGGCAAACATAGCCGGCGATGGCCAGCGCCGGATTGATATGGCCCGCGGTGCCGCCGCCCGCTAACAATAATTTCATATCACTACCTCCCCCAGGACAATATGCCTGGCATCGTTTTACTATAAAAGAACTCTTTCCGAACGCGCTCCAATGTTAAAAGCTCTCCAGGCCGCCGGAGCCTTAAGCCTTCACGCCCAGCAGCGCTTTCCCGCTGAAAGGAACGGAGCAAAAACGGAAGCCCGGCCAGGGCGCTACCCCTTTTCGATCATCGACGTTCGGGAAATCGACAGCACCACGCCCATCTGGGCCAGCAGAATCACCAGGGACGTGCCCCCATAGCTGAAAAACGGGAGACTGATCCCCGTATTGGGAATGGTGTTGGTCACTACGGCGATATTCAAAATCACCTGGAGCCCCACCTGGGCGGAAAGGCCGATTCCCAGCAGGGAACCGAACTTATCCTTGGCCTTCAGCGAGATGCTGATGCCGCGCCAGACCAGCAAAGCGAACAGAATGATAATAATCAAAGCGCCGATCAGCCCCAGCTCCTCGCAGACGATGGCAAAAATAAAGTCGTTCTGGGGCTCCGGCAGGTAAAGGTATTTCTGCCTGGAGTTTCCCAGCCCCAGCCCCAGCAGGCCGCCCGAGCCGATAGCATAGAGAGAATTTCTGGTCTGCCAGGTTTCCTGCCAGATCTGCTCGTTAAAGGGGTCCAGCCAGCCTAAAATGCGGTCGTTGGCATAAGAAAAGTTATCGGTGAAAATGACCAGATACAAAATGGCTCCGACAATCACAGACAAAGCGATCACGAACCACCGCAGCTTCACGCCGCCGATGAACAGCATCCCCGCCGCCAGCAGCACTACAATAGCGATACAGGAAATATGAGGCTCCGCCGCTAAAAGCAGCAGCGTCGGCACCAGAATGATCAAATAGGGTAAAATCCCATAGCGGAAGGTATCCATCCGCTTGAAATTGATGGAAATCAGATGAGCGAACGAAAGGACAATGGCAAATTTGGTAACCTCCGAGGCCTGAAAGCTGAAGGTGCCGATCTGCACCCACCGGTGCACCTGGTTAATCGCGGGCTGGAACAGCACCACCACTAACAACAGGAAAGAAACGCCTAAAACCGGCATGGCGAATTTATGAAGATGATGATAATCGAAATAGGAGACCAAAATCATGATAACGATCCCCAGCACCGCGAACAGCGCCTGGTCCTTGATGAAATAATAGCTGTCGCCGTAAACATAATAAGCGTTTGCGTAGCTCGCGGAAAAAAGCATCACCAGGCCGATGCAGAGAATCACCATAATCAGCAGGAAAAAGGGCATATCCATGCCTGCCCGAATGGAAAAAATCCGGAACTTTTTCTTCACCGCCCGGCCGGACCGGGCAAAAATGTTCTGGCCTTCCGCCTTTTTAACCTTTTTCTCAGGCTGCTGTCTATTGCCGTAAGAACGGGAAGGATACTGGCTGCTGATTTTTTTATTTTCCATAGACAACCGCCTTTCTGGGATTTTCAGAATCGTTATTCAGACGCACAAGAACAGGAAGCGTCAAGAGGAAAGAAGGGCCCTGCGCCCGCTTCCAGCCCAGGCTTTTCCGCTTCAGCACACGGAAGCTCTCAGGTCTGCGCTCTAGACGCCGAAGAACACCAAAAGCATAGAAGCAATACCGCCGATCATGGTGATGCAGCTGAACACAACACAGATTTTGACCTCGTTCCATCCGCACAGTTCGAAATGGTGGTGGATTGGGCTCATTTTAAACAGGCGTTTTCCGTGGGTCAGCTTGAAATAGGTTACCTGAAGCATGACAGAGCCGATTTCCATCCAATATATAATGCCCAAAGGAATCAATAATATGGGCAGGTCCATGCCAAAAGTAAGGGCGCATACCGCGCCGCCTAAAAACAACGAGCCGGTATCCCCCATAAATACCTTAGCGGGGTTGAAGTTCCACAGGAGAAAGCCCAGGCATCCGCCGGCCACGGCGGCGGCCATAATGCTCAGACCAAACATGGAGAGATAGCTGGAAATCACCATACAAAACACGGCAAAAAAGAAGGTTACCGACCCGTTCAGGCCGTCGATGCCGTCGGTGAAATTCACCGCATTCACCACGCCGACGATCAAAACCGCCGCGATGAGCCAATAAGCCCATCCCAGGTCCACCAGGCCCACAAAGGGGATCTCCGTGGTGCCGGTACCGCCGGAAAGGTAGATCGCCGCTAAATAAGCGGCCGCCACCAGAAACTGGAGAATCAGCTTTTGCTTGACTGTCAAGCCCAAATTACGCTTTCTCACCACTTTAATATAGTCGTCCAAATAGCCGATCAGGCCATAGCCCAGGGCCAGACAAAGGCCGGCGAAGATCTTTGTCGCCATCAGGCCGGTTTCGGACATTTGAAACACATTGTCGCTGCTGATCTGCCAGTAACAAGGCACTGCCACGACAGTAGCGATCAGGATTCCTATGATAAACATAATCCCGCCCATAGTAGGGGTTCCTTGCTTTTTCTTATGCCATTTGGGACCCTCGTCACGGATGGTCTGCCCAAAATTGATTTTATGTAGGAATGGGATCATCCATTTTCCCATGATCGCAGTGATGCCAAAAGCGATTACCGCGGCGATCAATGCCCAAACTCCATTCATGCTTTTCTCCTGCCTCTCAAATCATCAAAGTTCTTTCGTAAAACCAACTTTGATTATATCATAGGGAGCCTCCGCCGTCATAGAAAAATTTGGCGGATTTTGCCGGCAAATTTTATAAATTATGAATCTTCCCGGCAGTCTCCGGCCAAAATTCCCGCGAATCCTTCGTTACTCCACGTTATCCGGCACGACAAATTCCACCGTTACCACAGTTCCCTTGCTGACCTGGGTGTTTTCAGCGACGCTCTGGCTCACTGACTCCGCACCGGCCCCCTCAGAGTTTCCGCTGATCTTGATATTGATGCCGGCGTTTTCCGCCGCCGCTACGGCTTCAGCTGCCGACAGCCCCACTAAATTGGGGACTGTAGCCGTACTGTTTTGGACGCTCTGCTGGTTGGTATACAGCACAATGGTGCCGTTCTGCGGCACAGGCTGGCCCGCTTCGGGGATCTGCTGCACCACGGTATCCCCATCTCCCAGCACGCTGAAGCCCAGGCTGGAATTGTTCAGGGTGGTTTTAGCGTCCTCAATGGGCAGCCCGGTTACCGACGGAGTTTCCGCATCCCGCTTTGCCAGTTCCTCGTCGGTGTACTGGCGCTCAATGCCCAGATAGGGCAGAACCTCTTCCATAACATCCCGGAAAATAGGCGCCGCCACATAACTTCCGTAATAGCTGGGGCCCTGGGGATTATCGCAGTACACCAGTATTACCACCTCGGGGTTATCCGCGGGGGCGAAGCCTAAATAGGAAGCGATATACGTATCCTCTCCCGTATCGCTGGCGTTATCGTCGGCAATTTTTTCAGAGGTGCCGGTTTTTCCGCCGATTCGGAAGCCGGCCACATAACCGTTTTTGCCCGAACCGATGGTGGCGTTGGTCTGAAGCATCTGGCACAGCTCCTTGGAGACCTCCTCAGAGATTACCTGGCGTTTTACGGTAGTGCCCACGGATTGGACAATATTGCCGTCGCTGTCTAAAATCTGCTTCACCACATGGGGCTGCACCAGCTTGCCGCCGTTGACCGCGGCAGCGGCGGCGGTGAGCATTTGAATCGGAGTGATGCTGAAATTCTGTCCAAAGGAGGCTACCGCCAGGTCGGCGTTCGTCATCGAGCCGTCGGAAGAAAAGAAGATGTCCGTGGCCTCGCCGGGCAGGTCGATGCCGGTGGGCTCGGAAAAGCCAAAGGCTTGGTAATATTCCCAGAACTTCTCAGCGCCTACCTTCTGTCCCAGCTGGATAAACGCCGGGTTGCAGGAATTGCAGAGCGCCTCCAGGAAGGTCTGCGTTCCGTGTCCGGAAGTCACATGGCAATGGATGGGCCTGGGATATCCTTCCACCATCTGGGCGCCGGTGCAAACAAAAGTGGAATTTTGATCCACTACGCCCTCCTGCAGACCCATAGCCGAGGTGATGATCTTAAACACAGAGCCGGGGTAATAGGTATCGCTGACCGCCTTATTTCTCCACTGCTGCTGGATTGCCTCGCTGGTAGCCGCGTCCTGCTGGTCCTCCGGCAAGGCGTCTATGGCCTTCTGTACGTCCTGATCCACGATAGTAAAGGGGTCGTTAGGGTCGAAATCCCCTTTCACCGCCATGCCATAGATCTCACCGGTATTTACATTCATCATAATGGCGGCGGCACGGTTTTGAACATCATTATTGATGATGCCCTGTTCCAGATACTTTTCCATAAAGTGCTGGATGGTCTCGTCGATGGTCAGCACCAGGCTGTAGCCATCCTCCGCCGGCACCAGCTGCTCGTAATCGTAGGGCATATCGGTGCCGATGGCGTTTTTGGCCGTAATCAGCCGGCCTGCCGTTCCGGTAAGGGTACTGTCATAATAGGCCTCCAGGCCCGCAAGGCCCTGGTTGTCTCCTCCGACGCATCCAAGCACCGCTGAGGCAAAGGCGCCGTAGGGATAATACCTTTTGTAATCTTCTATTAATCGAATACCATTTGTTATTTCATTATCAGTTTTAAATTGCAGAATGGCATCCTTAACGTCGGATTCCACCTTTTTCTTTAATATGGTGTAGTAGGAGTTGGGATTCATTTTATCCATAATATCCTGGGCTTCCATCCCAAGGATTTCTGCCAAGCCGTTAGCCACCAGCGTTTGATCCTCTTTATCCGTCAAATACGCGGGCTCCAGAACCACCGTCCACACATTGGCGCTTTGGGCCAGCGGCTTCATGTTGCAGTCGTAAATGGTACCCCGCTTAGCGCTGATCGTGGTATCCTTCAGCTGCTGGCTCACCGCTCCCTTCTGCAGGGTTTCTCCTTCCACAATCTGAAGCTGCACCAGCCGGAAAATCAGCAGGCCGAAACCTGCAATCAGCATCACCATCAGCACGATCAGGGATCTGCGCCATAATCTCACCGTATTACCCTTTGCCATTGGTTACCTCCTATATCGGCAGAAATTCCTCCACATAGTAAAATGAGAGTTAAGATAAATCCTATCTCAACTCTCCGTACCTTGAAACTTCCTGTTTCAATCTTATGCCAAACTTATCCGGTTATGACAACAGGCCGGAAATCGCGTCCGCAATGGTATCCAGCCAGCTTTTCTCCTCCGGCTGGATGATTTCCGCCTTATCGCCGTTCGCCAGACTGATATACGTGATTGGGTTGTTGGCGGCGTTCTGCATCCCCAGCTGGTTCTGGGCGTAATCCTCCACAGAACGCAGGGAAAGCTGAGATTCCACCTTTACCTGAAGCTGGGTAGTAATGCTTTGCTGCTCCGCCAAGAGCGCGTTAGCGTCGTTGATGTTCTCTGTCAGCTCCGTGAGCTGCACCTGGCTTAAAATCATGGTTCCCATAATAGTGAGGACGATGAGGGAAAACAGGATTCCGCCGATGACGGTAGTGGGCTTATATTTGATCCGGCGGCTTTTTTCCAGCTGCTCTTCTGAAATTCTGATCAGGTTGTTTTTCTTTTTCGGCTGCTTGCTAGGCGCCGGCCGCTGCTGCTCCTGCTCTTTTCGAGAGGGTTCAAACAGGGAAAAATCGTATGCTTCGTTTTGATTTGCCACCGTTTTTCACTTCCTTGCTGTGATATATCTTTTTTATTATTTTAATCGAATACAGACCCGCAGCTTCGCGCTTCTGCTTCTTGGATTTTTTTCTAATTCTGTTTCAGACGCCTCCACCGGTTTTCTGGTTACCAGCTCAGCGCTGGGCGTTTTGCCGCAGACACACACCGGAAAATCCGGCGGGCAGGTGCAGCCTTGGCACCAGGAGGCCATTCTCCGCTTTACCAAGCGGTCCTCCAGGGAATGGAAGGTAATCACCGCCAGGCGTCCTCCGGGCTTCAGCAGAGAAAACGCGGCGTCCAGCCCCTCGGAAAGCCTGTCCAATTCTCCGTTGACCGCGATCCGCAGCGCCTGAAAGGTCTTTCTTGCGGGATGTCCATCTCGTCTTGCCGCCGCGGGGTAGGCGTTTTTCACGATCTCCGCAAGCTGAAAGGTCGTTTCAATGGGAGCCTGTTCCCGGGCCGCCGCAATTCCTTGGGCGATCCGTTTGGAAAACCGCTCCTCGCCATACCGGCTGAGAATTTCGGCAAGCTCCTGCCAGGGCAGGCTGTTGACAAGATCCCCCGCGCCGGGGCCCTCCTGGCTCATACGCATATCCAGGGGAGCGTCGCTGTGATAGGAAAATCCCCGTTCCGGGGTATCAAGCTGGTGAGAGGAAACGCCGATATCCATCAGCACGCCGTCCACGCTGTCAACGCCGAGGCTTCGGACAACCTCCTCCATCTGAGAGAAATTCGCCCGGCAAACAGTAACCCCCGGGTAATCGGCAAGCCGTTTGGTGACTGCCGCGATAGCGTCCGGGTCCTGATCGATGGCAATCAGCCTGCCTGTGGAAAGCCGCTTGGCGATGGCCTCTGAATGTCCGCCGCCGCCGGCCGTGCCGTCCACATAAACGCCGTCCGGCTTCACGGCAAGCCCCTCGATGGTCTCCCGGAGCAGTACCGGTAAATGATAGCAAGCCAAACCGGCCGCCGCCTTTCTTTATCAGAATCCTTTCCCGCAGGCCCTTTTCCGGCTTTTGTCTCTTCGGAAATCACAGCCTTTTCAAAGCATTCGCGGCCTGCCTTTCGGGCAGCCTCCGGAAAGCATTTTTCCATTGCTGCGATTCAAGCCGCCGAGCCTTGCGGACAACGCTAAATTCCCAGCTCGTCCATGGCCTCGGCAATGCTTTCTTCCGTCAGCTCGCCGTTTACCTGGTTCCAGCGGCTGGTGTCCCAAATCTCCACCCGGCTGGATACGCCGACAAAGGTCACATCCTTGGTCAGTCCCGCGTGATCCCGCAAAGGCTGCGGAATCAAGATCCTGCCCTGCTTGTCTGTTTCCACGTCGGTAGCGCCGGAGAAAAAGAACCGCTGAAGGCCTCTGGATTTAGAGAGAGGCATGGACTGGATCTTCTCCTGAAGCCCCTTCCAGCCCTCCCCGGAAAGTACAAAAAGGCAGCCGTCGAGGCCCTTGGTTACGTAAAAGCATTCTCCCAGGTCCTCGCGGAATTTGACGGGCACGATGACGCGGCCCTTGGAATCGATATTATGTTGGTACTCGCCGATCAACATAGCCGCCACTTTTTTGGAAAACAGAAGAAATATATTTCACTTTCCTCTACTTTCCCCCACCTTTCACCACTTAATGAATAAATTATAAAGCATGATTATGTAAATTGCAAGTGCTTTTTCAACTTGTTCATAATTGGAAATCATTTCTGGTAAAAAAGCGCCCGGTTTTCGCGGAATTTTCGCGAAAAAACACGAAATCCCCGGGCGGATCGGATCCGTCCGGGGACTTCGCGGCTGAAAGATGGTTATGTCAATTGTTATGTTAATTAAAATCGTCGAACTCCACCTCGTTCATTTCTGGAAAATCCAGAAACTCGGATAAGGTCATGCCGAAGCCAAGGGCTATTTTATAAATTGTCTTTAAGCGAGGGTTTGAAGTTACACCCCGGACTACCGCATCCACAGTAGTCTGAGGCATTCCGGCCATCATCGCCAAATGATTTATCGAAATATTTCTTTTTTTGCAAAGATCCAAAATTCTCTTCCGAAGTGCCTCTGAACTAGTCAAGTTTTCTTCCTCCATAAATAAAACTGTCGCTTTAATTAAAATCGTCAAATTCTACCTCGTTCATTTCCGGAAAATCCAGAAACTCGGATAAGGTCATGCCGAAGCCTGTGGCAATTTGATATAAGGTTTTAATTCGTGGATTTCTGCTGACGCCTCTTACAATTTCACTTAATGTAGACTGCCACACTCCAGACATATCGGCTAGATGATTTACTGTAATATTGCGAGTCTTGCAAAGAGACAGTATTCTTTCACCTATCGCTTGAGAGATTGTCATAAAACCACCCTTTGTTAACAATATACCGTTAACTCAAGGCTATCATTGAAACCGCTCTAAGTTATGTGTACATAGTTGACAAAACAATATAAAAGGACTAATATTAACGGTATAATGGTAACTTTACCCATTAGGAGGGCTTTTATGATCTGCTGTGAAAATAATTTTTGCTTATACTGGCAGGATGATACCTGCCTGCTGGAAAACATAAGCTTAAGCCTGCAAGGGGTATGCCAAAGCTGCGTTTGCGTGGACATCGGCGGCAGCCTGTTGGACGCTTTGCGGCAAAAGCAGCTGGAGCGCTTAGAAGGCTGCCTACCGGACGATTAAACCGATAAACCGTCCGTTTTGAGCAGCCAGGCAGCTTTCCTGTTTTTGGTGCTCAGCCAGCCAGCGCATAAGGCCATGAGCCGAGCATTTCCGCACCGGCTCTTTCATAACCAAAAACAAGCCCTATTTCAGGCCGTCCCTCTGACAAAACCGCGCTGGACTTACTCCGCTTCCAGTTTGACTTAAAAATTTAAACCGCCGCCCCTTCGGCAAAAAAACTCCCGGCAGTAAATCAATACTGCCGGGAGTTTTCTCATTAAGCAGGTACAGCGCCGGCCTTGCCAGCGCTCGTATAGCCTTCGCCTTGCTTTCTGGAATGGATTCTTCTTACTGGTTGCCCGATCTCTGAGACGCCTTCAGATTTTGCCGGGTTTTCCTCAGCTCCGCTAAATTGGCGGTCATCTGTTCGTCCGTACGCTTCATCAGGTCGTCCACATACTCGTTGGCGGCCCGGCGGATTTCTCTGGCCTTGGTCTGGGATTGGCTCAAAAGCTCGCTGCCTCTTGCCTGGGCCTGGCGCACGATCTCATCCTGGTTCACCATCACCCGGGCCCGCTCCTCGGCTACCCTCACCACGGTTTCCGCTTCCCGCTTCGCGTCGGCGATGATCTGAGAGCGGTCGCTGACAATCGCCTTAGCCTGACGAATCTCCTGCGGCAGGCTGGAACGAATCTTATCCACAATTTCCCGCACTCTTTCCGCGTCCACCAGAGCCTTCCCGCCGCTTAAGGGCATATTCCACGCGCCGTCAATCATCTCGTCCAATTCATCTAAAAGGGATGAAACGTTCATTGCTTTCACACTCCTTATCTACAAAGTCTATCCTGGATATCCTTTAAAATGCAAGCCGGGACAAAATCGGAAATGTCCCCGCCGAACATAGCGATCTGCTTCACAATACTGGAGCTTAAATACATATTCTCCGCCGAGGTGGTGAGAAACACTGTCTCCAGCTCCGGGTTCAGCTTTTTGTTGGTCAGAGACATCTGAAACTCATACTCAAAGTCGGACACCGCCCGCAGCCCCTTCACCAGCACCGTGGCCTTCCGGGTTCTGGCGTAATCCGCCAGCAGGCCGTCGAAGCCCACGATTTCCAGGCCGTCGATCTCCTTGGTCGCCCTCTTCAAAAGCCCGATCCGTTCCTCCAGAGAAAAACTGGGGTTCTTGGTTGGATTCACCAGCACCGCCACGATCACATGGTCAAACATTTTCCTGGCCCTGCGGATAATATCCACATGGCCCACGGTCACAGGGTCAAAGCTGCCGGGACAAATTGCTGTCGTCACGATCCAACCACATCCTTATGTCGGTATAGGCTGATGAGGATCTTGCCGTGGCGGTAGTCCCTCCGCTTGACAAAATCTCCCGCCTGGGCGGGCAGCTCCTCATCCGCCGGGTGCTCGCACAAAATCACCCCGCCGGGCTTCACCACCGCAGACGTCATTTCCAAAGCCTTTTCCAGCAGCCCAGTCCGGTAGGGAGGATCTAAAAACGCCAGGTCGAATTTGCCGTTGGGCTGGGAAAGGAACGCCAGCGAATCCATATTGACTACTCTACCCTGCTGGCCCAGTCCGGTTTTTTCCAGGTTTTCCCTGATGATCTGAACCGAACCCTTCCGGGAATCCACAAACACCGCTTCCCTGGCGCCCCGGCTCAGGGCCTCGATACCCATTTGCCCGGAACCAGCGAACAGGTCTAAAAACCGGCGTCCCTCTATTTGAAACTGAATGATACTGAAAACCGCTTCCTTGATCCGCTCCGGCGTAGGACGAACCTCCTGGCCTTCCAGGGTTTGAAGCCGTCTGCCCCGTGCGGAGCCTGTGATTACGCGCATAGCCTTTTCCTGATAGGGAAAAATCCCCATATCCCTTTCTTTCGCATCCTTAGACCCCGCGGCTGCCGCCGCGGCGCCCATCCTGTTTTGATTTATAAAATATATTATCCCATTATCAAGGGGAGCTTGTCAACCTTTCCTTTGGAAAAGAGAGGAAAACAGTCTAATTTTTTTCATTTTTCCGTTCTATTTTCCCGATTTCCTCCCCTGGGACGGAGGCGGGATGAAAATAATCGTAAACCGCCTGGGCCGCCGGCTGATTCATGGAAGGCGCCTGCTCCAGCTCCTTAAGCTCTGCCTGGGCGATATTTTTAATGGTTTTAAAGGATTTCAGCAGCGCCTTCGCCCTGCTCGGCCCTATGCCCGGGATAGACGTCAGGCTGGAGGACAGAGCCGTTCTTTTCCGGGTCTGCCGGTGGTAGCCGATGGCGAACCGGTGGACCTCATCCTGAATCTGGCTCACCAGGGTAAACGCCTGGCGGCTGCTGTTGATTGCGATTTCTCCGCCGTCCCTGGCGATGGCTCTGGTCCGGTGCTTGTCGTCCTTCACCATGCCGAACAGGGGAATTTGAAGCCCAAAGGCCTCCAGCACCGGCCGCACCGCCGCCACGTGTCCTTTTCCGCCGTCCAGCAGGATCAAATCCGGCAGCCGTCCGAAGCCCTCGCCGGTGTCCTTTTTTTCTTGATATTCCTGAAGCCGCCGGGAAATCACCTCCTGCATGGAGGCGTAGTCGTCCTGTCCCTCAAAGCCCTTGATTTTAAATTTCCGGTAAGCGGATTTCAGCGGCCTGCCGTTTTCAAACGCCACCATGCCCGCTACATTTCCGCTGCCCGCCAGGTTGGAGATATCGTAGGCTTCAATATATTCCGGCGGCTGGGCAAGGCCCAAAAGCCTGCCCAGCTCGTCCAGCGCTCCCATTTCACGGCCGGTACGCCCCGCCTGCTGCGCCAGTTTTTCCGAGGCGTTTCTCCTGCACATATCCACCAAATGGGCCTGCTCGCCCTTTTGGGGAACGGTGAGCTTCACTGACCGCCCCGCCTTTTCCGACAGCCACTGCCGCAGAGCCTCCTTGCCCTCCACCTCGCCGTCCAGGGTTACCTGGGGGGGCACGGTCCGCTGCGCGTAATATTGCTGCAAAAATTCCGCACGGGTGGTTTTTCCATCGGCAATCTCTCCCAGCATAAACTCCTCCTGATCGCAGAGCCTGCCCCCGGAAAAGCGGAACACCACAACGCAGGCGTGAGCCGCCGCACCGGCCGCCTGGGCCATGGCCACCACATCCTGTTCCCGGACCTTGGTCGCCACCACCTTCTGCTTGGCGGTGATTCTTTTCACAGCGGAGATTCGGTCCCGGATGCGGGCGGCCCGCTCAAATTCCAGGTTTTCCGCCGCTTCATTCATCTGCTGAGTCATATCCTTCACCGACACTACGGAGCCGCCCTTTAAAAATTCCAGAGCCTCGTCCACATAGCCTTCATATTCCTCTTCGCTGAGCTTTCCCCGGCAGGGAGCGCAGCACTGTTTGATGAAATAATTCAAGCATGGTCTTCCCCTTCCGATCTCCTGGGGGAATTTCCGGGAGCAGGTGGGAAGCTTGAAAATTTTTCTTGCCTCATCCACGCTTTGCTTTACGGAAAAGGAGCTGGTGTAGGGCCCGATATACTCCGCCCCGTCGTTCAGCTTCTGCTTGGCCTCGAAGATTCTGCGGTACGGCTTAGGAGTGACCTTAATATAATGATACCCCTTGTCGTCCTTCAGCAGAATGTTGTATTTAGGCGTATGCTGTTTAATCAAGCTGCATTCCAGCACCAATGCCTCGAACTCGCTGTCGGTTAAAATGTAATCGAAATGATCCACCTGGGAAACCATTTTCCGCACCTTAGGCGGATGGTTTTTCGGAGAACCGAAATACTGGCTCACCCGGTTTTTTAATGCCTTCGCTTTCCCGATATAAATAATTTCATTGGATGCGTTTTTCATCAGGTAAACGCCCGGCGCTGCCGGCAGAGCCATTGCCCTGGTTCTCAGGGCTTTTCGCTTTTCATCCATTTTACCGCTTTCCTTCCTTTCCCTCCGGCTTATGCTTATCAAAGCACAGGTCTTATTAAAAATCAAGCGCTAATTTTTCCGTGCCGCTGCTGCCGCATACTGCGGCCTCAAAAGGTCGGGCCGTCCGCTTCCAGCCGGGAAGCCGCGAAAAATGAAAAAGCACCGCCCTCTGGCGGTGCTTTCAAGTCTCTTCCCATTACTCCGCGAAGCCGGACTGTACCAGCTTAACCAAGCTTTCCACAGCGGTTTCCTCATCGGTGCCGTCGGCGATAATACGAATGGTAGTGCCGCCTACGATTCCCAAGGATAAAACCCCCAGAAGGCTCTTCGCATTGACTCTTCTTTCTTCCTTCTCTACCCAGATCGAGGACTTGAACTCATTGGCCTTTTGGATAAAGAAAGTAGCCGGCCGAGCATGAAGTCCTACCTGATTCTGGACCATGACATCTTTTACAAACATTTTAATCCACTCCTACCTAAAAACTGAAAATCATCATTTACGCCAACTTATCTATGGTCGTACAATCTCTTTTGGAATGATTGTATTATATCACAAATCGCCCCTTCGTCAATGCGGACACGCATTTTTTGGCTTACTGAACGATTCCAAAGAAGCCGTTTCCCGCCCATCTTGTGCACATTAACGTAATTGTTGAAAATTTTTGTAACTTTTGTGCACCAACCAATTTTGCAGCAAGGCTCAAAATGTATACTTATTCTTTATCTTGAATATATATAATCTAAAATTGTTTTTTACAGATAAATTAAGCTTTTAGAAATAATAATTCAGTGGAACCCCTAGTATTTTTTGAGGGTTTAGAATTTTGTTTGTGATTTTTCCCCAAGAAAAAAATGGTATTTTTTGCCACGTCCGAATAATTATTCTGTCAATTTCCCCCAAAGCGGACAGGCTCAAGGGTATTATTGCCAGTCATCTCAAAAGATATGCGGGGGTCACTCCTGATTCCGGAGAGCTTTTTCCAAGAGAGCTTGTTCCTCTTTTGTGAAAACCGTCTCCTCCAGCATTTCAGGACGTTTTTTCGCGGTGCGGAGCAGGGCCTGCTGGCGGCGCCATTTCTCAATGTTGCCGTGATGCCCGCTTAACAGTACCTCCGGCACCGGTTTTCCGCGCCAAACCGCCGGCTTGGTGTAATGGGGATATTCCAAAAGGCCGCTGAAATGGCTTTCCTCTTCAAAGCATTCGTCGCTGGAAAGCACGCCGGGCACCATGCGGCTGACTGCATCCGCCAGCACCAGGGCGGGCAGCTCTCCTCCGGTAAGCACATAGTCTCCGATAGAGATTTCTTCATCCACATACTCCTCCAGAACCCGTTCATCCACACCCTCATAGTGGCCGCACAGAATCGCCAGGCTGTCGTATCCCGCCAGTTCTCTTGCCCGCTGCTGAGTCAAGGTTTTCCCCTGGGGGGACATATAAATCAGATGGGGCCGCCGGCCGGCCAGCTCGCAGACATGCTCAAAGCAATCCGCGATGGGCTCGGCCATCAGCAGCATTCCCATGCCGCCGCCATAGGGAGTATCATCCACCCGGTTATGCTTATCATATGTGTATTCCCGCAATTGGTGACAATAAACCTCGATAGCGCCCTTTTTCCTGGCTCGCCCTACAATGCTTTCCCCCATAACCGCTTCGCAAAGCTCCGGAAACAGGGTAATAATATCAATCCTCATGGTCAAAAATCCCCTCTATCGGCCGAATCCGCATGAGCCCTTCCTCCAGCCGAATCTCAATGACGGTCATAGGGATGGCAGGCAGCAGATACGCCTTTCCATCGTCTCCGGTGATCTCGTAAACATCGTTGGCTCCAGTTTTCAACACGTCGGTGACGGCACCATAATCTCTGCCGCTGTCTGCATCCACCGCTTTGACGCCTAACAAATCCTGAATAAAATACCGGCCCGGCTCCAGCTTAAAATCCTGGCGGCTTGCGTATAAAACCCGGTTCCGCAGCAGATCCGCCTGCTCGATGGAATCCACGCCCTCCAGCTTTAAAATCGCCATCCGCTTCTGAGTGCGGGCGGACACCACCTTCAGCTCCTGTTTCCCTTCCTCAAAATACAGTCTTTTCAGCCGGCATAAGGCTTCGGCGCTGTCGCACCAGGGATCCACCCGGATTTCTCCCCGCAGGCCCTGGGTTCCCGTTATTTTTCCAGCTTCCAGGTATGGCTTCAGCATTGACCCACAATCCTTTCCTGTATTTTCCGCCAGGCAGCCAAGCCCCGGAAGGCTTACTACCCGCCGACTCTCCAGCGGCACTGGACAATCTGCCGCTGGCAACATTGCCCTACAGCCCGTAAACGGGCATTTCCTGTTCTTTTTCACATCCACTGTGACCGATAGATGGCTGCTGCGCTCTCGCCCTGCTTACCGCCTGAAACGAAAGCCTTCTTTTCCCATCCCAAATTTTGTGGGGGCTTATTTGATTGCAGGATACAAAAGAGAAGGACGTATGCATATACGTCCTTCTCTTCGGCTCAGTCGATTTCGACAGAAACCCTGCAGTTGTTTTTCGTAGCCGCGGCGCGCATAACCAGACGGATCGCCTTAGCGATGCGTCCCTGCTTGCCGATAACCCTTCCCATATCGTTTTCAGCCACATGGAGATGGTAAACGATGGTGCCGTCCTCCGCAGGCTCGTCGGTATCCACACGAACCTCGTCCGGCTGTTCCACCAGGCCACGAGCAATGCTAATCAGCAGCTCTTCCAAATCTCACACCTCCGAGATCAAAGTACTTCGTTCTTTTTGAACAGAGCCTTTACGGTATCGGTAGGCTGAGCGCCGTTGGCGATCCATTTTTTTGCCTTCTCCGCGTCAACCTTTACCTCCGCAGGCTCTACCATGGGGTTGTAAAAGCCGATTTCCTCAATGAAACGGCCATCCCGGGGATATCTGGAATCCGCCACCACAATGCGATAGTAAGGAGCCTTCTTGGCGCCCATGCGGCGAAGTCTGATCTTTACTGCCATTCTGATTCACCTCCACAAACAATCTAAATCTATTCCACCAAAGTTTAATTGTTACCCTTTGGTTGAAAACCGGTTAAAAGGGCATCCTTCCGCCCATACCTCCCATGCCGCCCATATTCATCGGCGGGAACATTCCGCGGCGGCGTTTGCCTTTCTTTCCGCCCATCTGCTTCATCATTTTCTGCATCTGCTCAAACTGGCGCAGCAGGCGGTTGACATCCTCTACCTTCATACCGGAGCCGGCGGCGATCCGCCGCTTCCGGGAAGGGTTAATAATGCTGGGCTTTGCCCGCTCCGCCGGAGTCATCGACAGAATAATCGCGCACATGCGGTCCATGATCCGGTCGTCCACATTGGCTTCGTCCAGCTTTTTTTGGTCTACCCCCGGCAGCTTGCCTAAAATACCCTTTAAGGGGCCCATTTTTCTCACCTGCTGGAACTGATCCAGCAGATCGTTTAAATCCAATTGATTCTGGGTGAGCTTTTCCGCCATTTCCCTGGCCTTTTTCTCATCCAGCTTATTCTGCGCGTCCTCGATGAGGGAAAGCATATCCCCCATACCTAAGATTCTGGACGCCATACGGTCGGGGTGGAAGGCTTCCAAATCCTCCAGCTTTTCCCCGATACCTGAAAACTTGATCGGCTTGCCGGTAACCGCCCTTACAGACAGCGCCGCGCCGCCTCTGGTATCGCCATCCAACTTGGTCAGGATCACGCCGCTGATTTCCAACAGGTCGTTGAAGGACTTGGCCACATTAACCGCATCCTGGCCGGTCATAGCGTCCACCACCAGGAGGATCTCCTGAGGCTCCACCTTATTCTTGATATTTTTCAGCTCCGTCATCAGATCCTCGTCAATATGAAGACGTCCGGCGGTATCTAAAATCACAACGTCATTGCCGTGGTCCTTGGCGTGGGCTACGGCGGCCTGGGCGATTTTTACCGGGTTTTCCGTACCCATCTGGAACACGGGAACCCCCGCCTTATTTCCCACGACTTCCAGCTGCTGGATAGCGGCGGGACGGTAAATATCGCAGGCTACCAGCAAAGGCCTGTGGCCCTGGCTTTTCAGAAGCCTGCCCAGCTTGGCGGAATGGGTGGTTTTACCGGAGCCCTGCAATCCGCACATCATAAGCACAAGCGGCGGCTTGGAGGGGAAATTCAGGCGGGCGTTGGTGCCGCCCATCAGCTCTGTCAGCTCCTCGTTAACAATCTTGATAACCATCTGAGCCGGAGTCAGGCTTTCCATCACCTCAGAGCCAACAGCTCTTTCGGTCACCTTCTGAGTAAAATCCTTGGCAACCTTATAGTTAACGTCCGCTTCCAGCAGCGCCAGGCGGACTTCACGCATCGCTTCCTTTACATCGGATTCGGACAGCTTTCCCTTGCTCCGCAGCCGTTTAAAGGCTGCGGAAAGCTTTTCCGAAAGCCCGTCAAAAGCCATAAATATCCCTCCCCGTTTCTTTCTGTGGTCATTTCTTTCATTCTTTCAAGCAAAAAAGCCGTTCAGTCGTTTAATCGAGCGGCCAAACCGGCAATCGCCGCCGCTCTGTCGTGAATTTCCTTCGAATAGCTTAGCCGGCTGTTGTATTCCTCGATCTCCCGGGCGTTTTTTTCGATTTGCTCCAAGCCCTCCTGCAGAATCCGGAACCGTCGGGCAAAGCCGAGACACTCCTCCATTTCAAACAGCAGAGCCTCCGCGCGTTTGATGGCGTCCCGCACGCCCTGGCGGGAAATCCCTTGATTATCCGCGATTTCCGAAAGAGACAGGTCGTCGTTATAATAATACTCCACAGCCTCCCGCTGCTTTTCCGTCAGCATGGCTCCGTAAAAATCCAATAAGATAGATACATTGAGATTTTTTTCCATGAACGCTCCCGATCCTTTCGGCAAACCTGTAAAGTAAAACTCTTTACACTTTCGATCCTATGTGATTATACAATAGGATCGGGTCTATGTCAAGGAAAAAGCCTTCACATAAACCCGATTTTTAAAAACCTCTGTTTTGCACAAAATTACGGCAGGCTGATCCCAAAGCCTGAGAGCAAATCTCCCAATCCGCTCTCCCCGATTTTTTTCTGCAAATATTCCTGCAGCGCCTCTACCGCTCCGCTCACCCGCACATAGGCCCTTCCCTGCTCTGTCCGGAAGCCGTCCAGGCTCAGGGATGCCTGCAAATCACCTAACGGAATCCGCAAAAGCTGCGAGCCGATGACAACCGTGTCTTCCTGAGCCTCCATTCCCTCCGGCAGCCTGGACGAAATCCAGGACAGAGCCCAGGAGGCCGGCACCTTCAGCCTGCCTACCTTCATATCGCTGATTTGCAGAGAAAACTCCTTGCCGGCCTCTAAGTAAATCATCTGTCCCTGGGCGGTAATTCCCAAATCCTTCCCCAGTCCCTCGCACACCAGGTACAGGCTGACGGCTCCCGGTGTTTCGCCTAGCTGCAAATACAGCTTTTTGACCCGATGCCCCGCCAGGGTCAGGCCGTTTTCCTGAATATAATAGGAGAAAAAGCCGTTGATCTGATCTTGGGTGATCTCCGTTTCCTGTCCTGTAAGAGCCGCCTTTACCGCAGGCTCCACAATATCAGTGGAAGGCTCCACCTCGTATTTGCCCGCGTTGTCGTCAGTGGTGGCCAAAAAATAAAGCACTCCGGCGGCAATGCCTAAAAGCACCACCAGCACCGCCAGTACAATCAAGATTTTTGTCAGTACCTTCATTCTTTTCTCCTTTTCTGCATGGGATTCCTATCCGTTAAGATTGAATCCTACGGCCGCGCTGCCTTGATGAAAATCTGCTCTTTGGGCCGTTTTATCCTTCCGCCGCTTCAAGAGGAAGCCGCCCCTCGGCGTCAAGCGATACAGCCGGCAGCCTGCCGCTTATGCTTGCGTCTCCCGGTTCACCGCTTCTTGCCCGGCAGGCACGCGCTCCTGGCCTTCTCCCCCTCTGGGGGTTATTTCAATTCCACAATGGTGACGCCGGCCTCGCCCTCGCCGTAATTGCCCAGCCGGTAGCTTTTTACCGAGGGGTGGCGTTTTAGCCGCTCCTGTACTGCTTTTCGCAGCACGCCGGTTCCTTTTCCGTGAATGACGGTCAGCAGGGTAATGCCGGAAAGCAAGGCGCTGTCGATAAAGTTATCCAGCTCCATGATTCCTTCCTCAACGGTCATCCCCCGCAGATCCACCTCCTGCTGCACCGGCGCGCTGGCCCGGGTTTTCACCGTCCGCACGCCCCGGCCCTTGGGCTTCTGCACCTTTTCCTGCTTTAACAGCCGCAGATTGCCGACCGGCACACGGGTTTTGATGATTCCCGCCTGTACCAGCACATTTCCGGAGCTGTCCGCCGGCTCCAGCACCACGGCTTTTTTATCCAAATCATAAATCAGCACGCTGTCCCCGGCCTGGAGAGCCCTGGGCAGACGGTAATCCTCTCCTTGCTTTTCCTTCACCGGATCGGCGGTGTTCTCCATCTCACGGATGCCTGCCTTTAGCCTTGCCTTAGCCTGGGCGTCGATTTCTCTGTTCTTTTTCCTCAGGTCATCCAACTCATCCATTAAAGCCTGGGCCTGGGCTCTCGCCCTGGCCACCAGGTTTCTGGCCTCTACTCGGGCCTTTTCCAGCTCCGCCTCCGAATCCCGGCGAAGCTTTTCCGCCCGCTGTTCCGCTTCCTGGCGGTACTGCTGGGCCTGAGCGCTCAGCTCCTGGGCTTCCTTCCGTTCCTGCTCCAGGCTCTGGCGGCTCTCCTCCAGGTTCCGGACCACATCCTCAAACCGGGAATTTTCCGCCGATACCAGCTCTCTTGCCCGGGCTACGATATGCTGATCCATTCCAAGCCGCTCGGAGATGGCAAAGGCGTTGCTCCGCCCGGGCACGCCGATCAGCAGGCGGTAGGTAGGCCGCAGAGTGGCCACATCAAACTCGCAGCAGCCGTTTTCCACACCGGCGGTCTGCAAAGCATAGGCTTTCAGCTCCGCATAATGAGTGGTGGCGGCGATCCTCACCTGAGAGGCCCGCAAGGTTTCCAAAATCGCCATTGCCAGAGCCGCACCCTCTACCGGATCGGTGCCAGCCCCCAGTTCGTCGATCAGCACCAGGCTGATTCCCTCCCGCTCCACAGAGGACAAGATATGAATCATATTAGTCATATGCGCGGAAAAGGTAGATAATGACTGTTCAATGCTTTGCTCGTCGCCGATATCGGCCAGAACCTGGCTGAACACCGACACCATGCTGCCATCGGAAGCTGGAAGCAGCAAGCCGCACATAGCCATTAGGGTCAGCAGGCCGATAGTTTTCAGGCTGACGGTTTTACCGCCGGTATTGGGGCCGGTGATCACCAGCGTGTCAAACTGAAGCCCTAGCTCAATATCCGTAGCTACCACGGCTTTCGGGTCGATCAGCGGATGCCGGGCCTTTTTCAGATAAATTTTTCCCTGGTCGTTTACCTCAGGCAAAGTCGCCTTCATTCGATAGGCCAGCTTGGCCTTGGCGAATAAAATATCCAGCTCAATGGCGGCGTTATAGCCTTCGATAATGCTGTCGGCAAAGCCGCCCGCCTCCTGGGAAAGCTCATACAAAATCCGCTCGATCTCCGCTTCCTCTTTGGATTTCAGCACCTTGATATCGTTATTGGCCTCCACCACCGCCATAGGCTCCACAAAAACCGTGGCGCCGCTGCCGGAGGTATCATGCACCAGCCCGGGCACCTCGCCCCGGCACTCGGCCTTTACCGGCACCACGAACCGGCCGCCCCGCAGGGTGACGATGGGCTCCTGGAGATATTTTTGATAGGCCGGGGAATGGATCATATGATCCAGCTTTTCCCGAACCCGGAGTGAAGCGGCGTTGATTTTCCGCCGGATGTCTCCCAGCGCCTGGGACGCGCCGTCAGCCATTTCCTCCTCGGACAAAATAGAAGAAGCGATTTTTTCTTCCAGGTATTTGTTAGGGGTCAAAGCCTCAAAGCGCCAGTCGATAGAAGTTTCCAGCCCCTCAGAACGTTTTCTCCACTGGGTAAGGCCGCGCATAACCCTTAAAACCTCAGCCACCTTTAACAGCTCCCCCATAGACAGGGAAGCGCCCGCCTGAGCCCGCCGCAGGGAATTGGCCACATTCTGCAGCCCTCCAAAGGAGGGGCTGCCAAAACGCCCCGTCAGCATATGGGCGTCGTCGGTTTCCTGTAATAACAGCTTCACTTCATATAAGCCGGTGCTGGGCTCCATACTCAAAATCCGCTCCTGGGATTCTGGGCATGAGGCCTCCCGGCTCAGCAGCTGCAATACTTTGTCGAGCTCTAAAGCCCGGTAATGTCGGTTTTTTATCATAACCATCGAACTCCCTAAAACTTTAACATACCAATCAGCGCTTTTCGCTTTTAATCTTTATTATCTCCGTGATATCTGAATCTTATATTTAATTCATAGAAATCTCTCCGGCGGGCACCATACAGGCGCCGCGTCATTTCACTGAAACGCTGATCATGAAAGCAATTCCTCTTTTTCCACAGCGCCGGCACTATAAGCGATCAAATTTTTTACAAATCCGTACCGGAAAAATAAGAACAGCCAATACCGCAACGCCGGATAACACAAAAAACAGAATGATCATCGCTTCCACACTTGCTTTGACGAAATACAACAAAACAGAAGCCATCGCGCTGACCAGCGCGAAAAAAGCGCATAGATTTCCGGCTGTATGATTCGCGCACTCCCACTTTTCTTTATTTTCCATTACTCTTTTGTCATGGTACCCAACTGTGAAATCAGGGAACCTCGTATGCCTTTTCTTTAATACAAAAGCTAAAATCCCTAAAATAAGGGCAAAAACTATATAAAGCGACAATACTGCGAAAACTTTCATCATTAATTCCCGCCTCCCTCCAAATTCGGGTTTGCTTTTGCGCACGGAAGCTTTACCGCCCAGTCCTCCTTTCCAATCCAGCCAATGAAAGGGCCTCAGCCAAAAGGCCCTTAGACGCAGCTGGCTGAACAGGCCGCGCAGGCACAGCCAGACGTCCTCCGCAGGCCGCGGAGCGCGCCGCCCGGGAAAGCTTATGAAGCCTTGCGGGACGGCCATACACGGGCACAGCCGGCCAAACATTCTCCGCAAGCCGCAATGAGATCCGCCCATCACAGGCCGCGGGCAGGCTTAAAGAGCACCGAGGCTTTTCCAGCCGGCAATCAAACGCATCCGCCGTCACAAACCGCGGAGCGCTCAAATGTCCGGGGAGGACGGGACGCAAATCTGCTTATAAAAATCCAGCGTGGCAAAGCCCCGCTCCACCGTATTCAGCAGGTAGCGCTCAGAAGCCTTCGCCAAGGCTTCCAAATCCTTGGCTGGCAGGGTAAAGCTGAAGACCTTATTGAAATCCGCATAGATGGTATGGCGCAGAGCGGTGGTGACGCCCCGGTTCATCAAAACTCCGCCCGGGGCGAACTGGGGATAACAGCTTCCGCAGTAAAGGCTGCCCTGCTTCACCATAAAATACATCTGATCCGCCTCATAAGCGCCGCACTGGGCGCAGCAGACCAAATCCGGCATAAAGCCCGCTAAAGACAGCATACGCATTTCCACAATGGCCTTGATTTGAGCCGCGGGCAGCTTGCCCTTGCCTAAAAAATACAAGGCGTTCAGCACCAAACGCAAAAAGTCCCCCGCCTCCATTTTTTCCGGAGCCAGCGCCAGCGCCAGCTCACAGAAATATTGGGCAAGGGAAAGCTTTTCAAAATCCGTACGCAGCGAAAAAAACACCTCGATAGGCTCCGCTTCGTCGATTATGTATTTTTCCCGTCCCTCGTAGATGCTTAGACGGGAATAGCACAACAGCTGGGTGGAGGAAGCGCTGCGGCTTTTCATTGCCTTGGCGCCCCGGACAAAAGCCCGCAGGATTCCCTGCTCCCTGGTCAATACCGTTACCAGCCGGTCGCTTTCACCGATGCTCTGCTCCCGTATGATCAGGCCGTCCGTATTGATCTGCATGTATGTTTCCTCCCTGGGGAACTTGCGCCGTATTCTCAGCCGCGGCGCGGTAGCTAAGGTAATCCTGTACGGCTCCGCTGTGGAAGAACTGCTCCCATGCTGTTTTTTCGTCCAAAAGAAAACCTTCTTTCCGTCACTGATCTTGTGTTATCAGTATGGTTGGAAATAGGGTTCGCTATTGCAGGAAATTTTTTCACGCGGGACTTACTGATCGAAATCCGACTGGGAATATCCAAAATTTCTCAGAAGCCCCTCTCGGTTTCGCCAGTCTTCCTTGACTTTTACCCATAGCTTCAGGTTGATTTTTCCACCAAAGAATTGCTCCATATCCGCCCTGGCATAAGTGCCTACCCTTTTCAGCATGGCGCCGCCTTTGCCGATAATAATTCCTTTGTGGGTGTCCCGTTCACAAAAAATAGTAGCGTCGATATCGATAATGCCGTTTTCCCGTTCCTTCATTTTCTCAATGGAAACCGCTACCCCGTGAGGCACCTCTTTATCTAAAAGGCGCAGCAGCTTTTCCCGGATGATCTCTCCCGCAAGCACACGTTCCGGCTGGTCTGTCAGAGCGTCGTCGTCAAAAAAGTGAGCGCCGGGCATCGCCTGCTTCTTCAGCTCGTCCACCAGCCCGCCTACGCCGTCGCCTGTCTGGGCGGAAACCGGCACCACCGCGTCAAAGTCAAATTGCTCCATGAATTTGGTGATCTGGCGGATCAAAACGGATTTATCCTCCAGCAAATCGATTTTATTGATGGCCAAAACCGCCGGTAAGGACAGGCTTTTGAACTTTTTCATCAATTCCAAATCCGCCGGAGCGATTTCCTTTCCCGCTTCCGCCACCAGCATACAGGAGTCCACTCCCGCCACCGACTCGGTGACAGAGCGGACCATGTAATCTCCCAACCGGGTTCTCGGCTTATGCAGCCCGGGAGTATCGATAAAGATCAGCTGGGTCTCCCGCTGGGTCAGCACGCCGGTGATCCGGGTGCGGGTGGTCTGGGGCTTGCTGGAAACGATAGCCACCTTCTGGCCCAGCATGGCGTTCAGAAGGGAGGACTTCCCTACGTTCGGCCTTCCTACAATGGCGATAAACGCGCTTTTCTGTTTTGTCTGTTCCGGCATCTTGTTACCTCTTTCTTACTTTTCCAGCCCAGCGGGCAAAGGCTCTTCCGATCCACAACGGCCCCTTGGCCACGTAAACAGCGATCAGGGCTGTAGCCGCCAGGGTTACGGCCAGCATCCAAGGCTTGTCCAGGAAAAAGCGGAAGATCCTGGCAAACGCGTCAGGCTGCCACAGAATGACGGCGCCCACCACTACAGAAAAAAACGCGCAGACGAGCACCGCTCCCGCCGCGATATCCTTAGCAGCCCGGGCCAAGGGATTGTAATCGGCGGCAGATAAATCGGCAAGCTCCTCTGCGGCGGTGTTGAGCATCTCCGCGGAGATCACGCTGGAAATGGTAAGGATCAAAACAGCGTACTGGGTTTTCGTCAGGGTAAAAAAAGGCGAAAATGCCAGCACATACAGCATGACCGCCGTATGAAAACGCATATTTCTCTCATTATTAATGCAGTGGATCACTCCGCGGAACGCAAACTTAAACCCTCTGAAAAATTTTGACGGCCTATTCTTCATCCGAATTCAACACATAGCTGGTGGTGCTGGGCAGACCCAGCTGAGTCATTACCAGCTCCTCTTTTTCTCTCATGTGAACCTTCTCCAGCGGCTCCTCATGGTCATAGCCCAGAAGGTGCAGCATGGAATGGGCGGTTAAGTATCCCACTTCTCTTTGCAGAGTGTGGCCAAAGCGTTCCGCCTGCTCCACGGCCTTTTCCATGGAAATCACAATATCTCCAAGAATTTTGGCGTTGGTCGCTGGGTCAATATCGTATTTGCCGTCTTCGCCCATCGGAAAGGACAGCACGTCGGTAGGCGCGTCCACGTTCCGGTGCATTTTATTCAGCTCATGAATCTGCTCGTTATTTGCAAAGGTGACGCTGACTTCAGCCGCACCCTGAAAATTTTCCATTCGAAGCACGGCGTTGCAGCAGCGGCGAACCAGCATCCGCAGCCCTGTGGGTATTTTTACTTCTTTTTGGCTGTTGGAAATAATCACTCTAATTTTGTCCGTCATCTGTTACGTTTTCCCTCCTCGTTTTTTTCGTACGCTTTAATAATTTCCTGCACCAGCTTGTGCCGGACCACATCCCGTTCATTAAACCGGATCTGGGCGATATCATCCACATTTTTCAGAATTTTCAGCACATCCCGCAGGCCGGAGCGCTTTCCATCCGGCAGGTCGATCTGTGTGATGTCCCCGGTGATGACCATCTTGGAATTGAAGCCGAGCCTGGTCAGAAACATTTTCATCTGCTCCGGCGTGGTATTCTGGGCTTCATCCAAAATGATAAAGCTGTCGTCCAGGGTGCGGCCCCTCATATAAGCCAGGGGCGCTACCTCGATATTGCCCCGCTCCACGTATTTCTGGTAGGTATCCGTGCCCAGCATATCAAACAGGGCGTCATACAAGGGGCGCAGGTAAGGGTCGACCTTCTGCTGAAGGTCTCCGGGCAGAAAACCCAGCTTCTCTCCCGCTTCCACCGCGGGACGGGTTAAAATGATCCGGTTGACCTCCCTGGCCCGAAAAGCGGTGACCGCCATTGCAACGGCCAGATACGTTTTGCCGGTTCCAGCGGGGCCCACCCCGATGGTGATGGTATTTTCCTTAATCGCGGTGCAGTAGCCCTTCTGTCCCAGGGTTTTCGGCTTTACCGGCTTTCCCCGGGCGGTGACGCAGATGCAGTCTCCTACCAGGGATTCCAGCTTGCCCTCGCTGCCGTCGTCGATCAGAGACATGCAGTAGCGCACATTCTGTTCGCTTAGCAGCTCGCCCCGGTTCAGCAGGGTTAAAAGGCTGTCGATCACACGGACCGCTTTCGCCACCTGCTCCACATCGCCGGCCACCTTCAGCTCGTTGCCCCGGCTGAGAACCTTCACCTGATACTCGCTTTCGATCAGCTTGATATTCTCGTCAAAGCTTCCAAACAGAGCCACCGCGTGTTCCATGCGGTCGATATTAATACTTTGTTCCGCCATTCCATCACCTGAATTTGCGGCCTAAGGCCGGATTAAAACTGATAATATTATAACACAAATCCCAGTTTTAGTCATTAGCAAAACAAAAATTTCAAAGTTTTGTCACATCTGATACACATACGGCAAAAACACAGGGGCCTCATTGTCACATTCACGAAATTTTCTTCGAATGATCAGGGCTTTTCCTGACAGCCCTCTTCGGAGCAAGGCGCGCGGCGCGTCAAAATCCGCTTCTCCCCGGCAGCCTCGGCCGTTTCCCACAAGCGGCTCCCGCCTGCCTTACGAATCCCCAGCTAGATAGATAGGGCTTTCCAGAGCAATATTTTCTTCACAGACATAATCCGCCGTCACGCGGCAGATCCCATCCTTCAGCTCGGTAGTCAGCGTCCTTTCGATGATTTTACGATCCTCCATACTGGCTTCCTCCAATTCCTTCAGCTTTTCCTCTCCCTGCTTTTTGGCCTCCTCCTCTGTCAGAGTCACTGTTTCCTCCTTTTGCAGAGTCCAAACCTGAGTGGTAAACTCCATCGGCAGCTTATTCCCGAAAAGACGGACCTGTTCCTTCTCCTCCTCAGCCTCGTACTCCTCCCCCGGCTCGGGGTTCAGAGTTAAGGGGAGCTCCAGGCCGAATAACTCCAGCTTTTTACGGACCACCGTTTCCTCAGTGGGAACCTGTACCATTTGGGTCAGCGGAACCTCCACGGAAAGCTGCCTCCGGGTTCTGGCGATCACCTTGCCGCTGGCGTGCTGGTAATGGCTTTTTCCCTCCAAAAGATCCTCAAACACACCGCTGACCAAAAGCTGTCCCTGGGTGACGGCGTCTCCCTCCTCCACCACGGTGACCCCTGAGATCACCTCCAGGCGTACGATCTGGCCTGGATAAGAGGATTTCAGGTTGCATGGCTCCTCCATGGGAATGGCTTCCGGAGGCGCGTCCCGCTCCTTTAATTCCACATTCACTACGCTTCCCTGGAAGTTAATGGCCATCCAGGAGACATCCTTCAGCTTCACCATCGCGGCCTGCTCCAGCAGCTCCGCGTCTAAGCCGGAGGTTCGCACTCCCGGACGGATGCCGATTTCATCCATCACGGAGATCACCTGCTCCTCGGTGATTTCGTCATTGCCGGAAACATTAATAACCCATACGTGAAGCGACAAAAACCAGATGGTCGCGAAAAACAAAGCGATTCCCGCCAGAAGTCCCAGGCGGTGGCGGTAGCGGCGCATAAAAAAGGGAAAGCCCTTCCGTTTTTTTACCCGCAGGCGCATCCCGGCCTTTTTTGCCGGCCGGCGCAGCTCCCGGTACTGGCTTTTTGCCACCCGGGCCTGAAAGCTTCCCTTGCTGTTTTTTACCTGCCACAGGGTGATATTCGCCCGGGCCGCCAGATTCATAAATTTTTCCGGATAGCCGCCCATACCGATAAACAGCACATAGCCGGCCATCCATCTGAGAAAACGCAGCAGCATGGTCTGTTCTGTATGATCCCGCCTGGCAATGCCAGTGAAATCATATTCTCCTTCTATGTAAAGTAGTAGTGTTTAAAGCCCCTCTCCAAGGGCTGGGTTCCCGCTTTAAGCCTAGCTGCGGGTTCTGCCCCTTCTCTCTGTTTTTTCTCTGTCCTTTCTCAGAAAAGCGCCAGGCTCTCAGGCCAATCCGGCGCTTCTCATCTATGGGGGCGCCAAGAGGCCCCGCCTATGATGCGTTCAGCCGCGAACCAGCTTTCTAAGCTAGAAATTCAATTGATGTAATGTAGCCCTCGATCACCAAGGACTCCAAATTAAAGCATTTGATATTTAGATTCCTGCCGAAAAAGCAAGCTACCATTTTTCCCATATTGATCCGGATCAGGTTTTCGTCATATTCCAATACCCCCTTAGAGCCGTCGATAGTCACCTCCCGGTTCCCGCAGAACTCCATTCTGGGCAGAACTGATACCGCTCCCGCCGGCACCTGGAGCGCCTCGGCAAGCTTGCTTCCCTTTGCCGGAGCTGGGCGCTCATCCTCCGGCAGCCTTCGGAATTTTCTCATTGGAATTCCTCCTTCGCAGTCTCCCTATCAAATTAGATTTATGCGGCTGCCGAAAGAAAAATCACTTAGTCCTTTCCCGTCCTAACCGGTTAGACAGCCGCATATAGTTTTACAGGCCGGAGCTCCCGCGGTGTTTTTCGAAAGCCGTATCCATGTGACAGGCCGGCTGTCCTAACCGGGGCTAATGGAAACTGAAGGCGTGCTTCTCCCCGGCCAAAAATATTTCCAGCAAATCAGCAGATTACGGAAAACACGAGAGGGCCAACGCTTCGGGCCTTTTTTGAAAAAGGCCCTGTAACAATTGCCGGCCCCAGCGTCTCAAGCCGCGGTTCAGCCCCTGGATTACCAAGGCCTTATGCTGGCCATGGAAAGCGCTGAATGATCCGCCTTTCGCGGTCTTTTCCTCATGGGCCGCCGGTCCGCGCTTTTTCGATAAACCAGAAAACCGCCGCTTGCTCCGTTTGCATTCTGTTTTTAAGGAAGTGATTGTATGAAAAAAGGCAGGCTGGTCTTTGCGGCTGTCGCCGCCGCTCTCGGCGGCGGGAATCTTATGCTTTCCCGGTCAATGCGCCCAGGGCGCTAAGCGGGGGCTGAGCTTCTGCGGGAATATTCTGATTCCTTCTATTTTCCCCTTTTTAGTGCTTTCCGTATTCGTGGTGAAATCCGGGGTGTCCAAGGCGCTTTCCCGGCTCCTCGACCCTGTGACAAAAAGGCTGTTCCGTCTGCCGGGCAGCGCCGGAGCCACTGTTCTGATCGGCTTGACCGGCGGATATCCTTCCGGTGCCAGAGGGATTAAAGCCCTGTTGGATTCCGGAGAAATCACCCAAAAGCAGGCCCGCCGGATGCTATGCTTCACGGTCGGCGCCGGACCGGCCTTTGTAATATCCGTAACCGGCTCCGGACTTCTGGGCAGCGTTCAAACTGGGATTATCCTGTTTATCTCTCAGCTCTCCGCCGCTCTTGTGCTGGGAATCCTCGTTGGGCTTTTCGCAAGGGGAGAGGAGGCTCCTGCCGAAGCGCGCGGCGGAGCATCCTCCGCCTCCATGCCTGTTTCCTCCGCTCTGGTGGAAGCCGCGTCGGATGGCGCTTCCAGCATGATCAGCATGTGCTCCTTTGTCATCCTGTTTTCCGCTCTGCTTGTGATCCTGGATCAAAGCGGCATATCCTCCTTTTTGAAGGAGGTCTTCTCTTCTTTCGGGCTGCCTGACCGCATAGCCTCCTCCTTGGTTCCGGTGCTTCTGGAGGTCACTACCGGCAGCACCGCCGCGGCCGCCGCCGGTGCCGGCGCTCCGTTTCTTTCCTTCGCCCTGGGCTGGGCCGGGCTTTGCGTGGATTTCCAAATTTTCTCTATGCTCCGGTCCGTTTCTTTTTCCAAGGCAGTCTTTCTTCTTTTCCGTCTGTTTCACGGACTGCTGTCAGCCCTCTTCACTGTGATCGGGCTCCATTTCTTTCCGATTACAGAAACCGTATTTTTCTCTACCGGGCAAAGTCTCAGCGGAGGATTAGCGCTGCGGGCGGATGGAGGGCTGCTTCTTTTGCTGCTGTGCGTGGTGTTCTTATTGTCATTGCAGGTAAAAAATGTTACAATGAAAAAAAAGAAAAAATCTCTGGAGCGATAGCCTGTGAAAAAAAAATTATTTGGCAACCAAATATCTGCCGATTGTTCCTACTGCGAGCATGGCGTAAAAAGCAGAGACGGGTCTTATTCCTGCTCGCAAGGCCGCGTTTTATCCTTTAAGGGCGGCTGCCGGGCCTTCCGTTACGATCCCTTAAGGCGGATTCCCAAAACCAAACCCAAGCTTCCCAGCTATTCCCCTGAGGATTTCAGCTTGTAAGGCCCAGAAACGGGGGAAAGCGAATGAAGCACAGGAAGCTTTTGAGGTCAGCCGCCGTTTTACTCACCGCTCTGGTATGGTGCTTCAGTCTGGCGGGCTGCGGATTCCGGTACGTTTTAGAGAACGATAATTACGCCAAGGATGAAGTTCAACGGCTTCTCACCGCTTTGGACCGAGGGGATCAGCAAGGCTTTAAGGACTTATTCTGCGAAGACTCGGTGAAAAAAATTAATGAAATAGATCGCAAAATCGACGAGTTCTTCCGGTTTTATCAGGGCAGATCCGTTAGCTGGGAGGATTTAGGCGGCTCCAGCGAAAAGCGGATGGGTTCGGGGCGGTATCTCACCTTCCGCTATCCTTGCTCTGTGGTTACCAGCCAGGAAACCTACCGGATTTTATTTTATTACACCGCTTATCACGAGGATGAGCCAGATCAGGTAGGCTTACATTCTATTTTGATCATGACAGAAGCCCTGGCACAGGAAGCGGAAATTTGGCAGTGGCCGGAGGAAAATGAAATCGAGGTATTGTATACCCTCGATGATTGCGATATCCCCTAGCGATTAGGATGAACAGAGCCGGACCTGCTTCACATAACCGAGAACACGGCAGGAGCGGAAGCTTATCGGCAGCCAAGGGAAAATGAAACCTAAGGCAGTATACATTCCAGGCGGCTACGGCGCCCGACAAAGCACAGGCAGCCGACCGGCGCCTCGCATACTTTTTTCTCTCTTCCTAACGGGGGGAGCCTCTGCAGGATTTAAATCGTAAAAAGAGAAGCCAGGAATTTCCCTGGCTTCTCTTTTTTCTGCAACAGCGGTCAAAGCCGCGGGCATCTGAAATTTTTGTTTCTCAGTTTTCTGAGAGCAACTTGTTTATTCTTACCCCTGCTTTTAACATTTCGTCCACTATTCACATATAGTGACACTGGGAGAACTCCACGCAAACGGCTGGCTCTCTTAAATTCACTGTATTGGAGATTACTGAAATGGACTTTTTAGACCAATATATTCCTTTGAACTTACTTCCTATCGGCGAAACAGGAATTGTACAAAAGCTTCTTTCCACCGGTACCCAGCGCCGCCGCATGTTGGATCTGGGGCTGGTAAATGGAACTCCGGTGGAAGCCCTCCAAAAAAGCCCCTCAGGCGATCCAACAGCCTATTTTATCCGCGGCGCCGTGATCGCTCTCAGAAGCGAGGATGCCGGCAAGATTCTAGTAGAGCGGTAAGAAAGGGGAATTGACCATGGGCCTGACAAAACAATCCACACGCAGCGCTGCGTCCGGCGACGTTCCCGCAATTGTAAAATCCTCTGACCAGGAAAAGGTCATCGCATTAGCCGGCAATCCTAACGTTGGAAAAAGTACCGTCTTTAACGCTTTAACCGGCTTAAATCAGCATACAGGTTAGTTGTTATATGGCTAAATAGGAGTAACAGAAAAAACATCTTCATTTGTGATATCGATCCGCCGGACAGTACGGCTCCAAAACTCTTTTTGGCCTTCCCTTGATAAAGTTGAATATGTGGCAAGAGAATCTGACAGCTTATCGATATTCACCGGTTTTCCAATAACCGGTTTTTTTGTGGCTGCGTTAAGCTCTGCTGAAAGAGCAGTGTAATCTTTTTCATATATATCTCTTTCAATTAGATCGTTAAGGTATAAATCTTTTAACTTTTCCATCTTTCTCCTGATTCTAGCTGTATCCACTAAAGGCTTTGCCCTTTGAGCTTCGGCTTCTAATCTTTCATTATATTTCATGAACTCTGTAAGAAGATTCTCTAGAAGCCATTTTTCAAGAACAAGCTCACTAGTTCTCTTTTTATGCTGGCACAAATGTAGCTTTTCATAACGGGTACAGCGATAATAAATATATTTTTGAGCTACCACATGTCCGCTAAGTCGATTCCCGCACTCCGCGCAATACACAATACCGGTAAATAAATACACTCGCCCGGTGCGCTCTAAAGAAGATCTTTGCGCCCGAATGTTCAAAATCTCTTGCACGTGATCAAAAGTTTTCTGGCTAATCAATGCTGGACAATAATTTTCTTGATCATGAGCTCTTCCTATGTACCTTTCATTTTTAAGCATTACACGTATAGCGGTATGGGAATGAGCTATCCCATAAGTATCCATTAGATATTTTCTAAGACTTGAGATAGAACGTATCGCAATATATTTATTGAAAAGATCAATTGCTATTGGGGCTGTTTCTTCGTTTATTACTATATGTTTATTTTCAATTTTATATCCAAGCGGAACCTTTCCACTGATTGGCTCATTTCTTAAAGTCTTGCTTTCAAAAACGGCCTTGATTCGTTCGCCTGTCCTATCCGCTTCATCTTGAGCCACTGAAAGCATGATATTAATTTTCAATCGGCCAGAAGCTGTAGAAGTATCATAATCCTCTTGAACCGTTTTCCAGTCAACATGATAGGTTTCTAAAATTTCTTGAACCTTATAATATTCCGCGATGTTTCTGAACCATCTATCAAGCTTTGTGAAAACAATCAAATTAATCTGACCGGATTTTACATCTTCCAGAAGCCGTTGCAGTTCAGGGCGTTTTGAAGCTTTTTTTCTAGCGGAAATTCCGGCATCAATATAGTGATCGAAAACATATATTTTATTTTCTTGCGCCCAGGCATCTAATGTTTCTGTCTGTGCTGCTATAGATAGCCCATGAATAGCCTGTTCTTCCGAACTTACTCGAATATACAAAGCCGCTCTTTGCATAGTTTCCTCCTGTTTTGATGCACTTTAATAATAGCTTTCCCCATCGGCTGCAACCGGTGGGGAAGTTTTATTTTTTCTCGGATTCAAGTTTTATCGTCGCTTCTTCGACCGCTTTTAATTCTTCCGCTCTTATTTGAGCATCTTCAGTCATATCGCCCCAATAAGGCAACAATTCATCTAAAAATTTCTTATTCTTATTAAGCTTTCCCTGGGTGGTTTTAAGAGGTCTTATTTTAGAATCCCAATGAATTTTTGCATACCTTTCGAGAAATTCATGCAAAGAAGCATTATATTGACTTTTGTAACGAATAAGCAAAACGCTCGGTTTATCACCTTTAAACTTTAACTCATGCTGATATTTAGATAATCCATTTAAAGCCCAAAAGATAATATTCCATCCCTCGAAGAAGTCATGAGGCATAACACACCGATTGACTTGATTTACCGAATCGCCGACTATATTCAAAATATGTTCTGCATTTGATTTGCACATTCTAGGAAGCGGCCAATTAGGTGTTGGTCTTCGGTGTAAAATAGGCAGTTTTTCCACTTCAAGAATTTGTTGTGTTTGTTCATTAATTTTTTCGGAAAAGCTTTGTTTTTCACTTTCCGGCTTTTTCCCCCACTTGATCTGTCCATAAATTAAAAAAGCCAAAAATAAAACTACTATGACAATAAGAATAATAGCTACTTCCATGAAATCGCCTCCAAATCATTTGGTTGTTCGTCAAATTATCCAATAATTACCGTTGCAAATTCGGGAATAATTTTTTTGAAACCTCTTGATTTTAAATTTTTGTATGCTATAATAAAGGCACAAATACAGAACTAACGTTTGCTTATCGAGAGGAGGTTCCGCAGCCTAATGAACGGAATATGGAATAATTTACCTATAGAAATTCCTGAAAAAACCAACTATAATGAAGCTACAGAAACAAATTTAGAGAAGGAGGCTGCGATATGTGCTGATGAATTAAGTCTTGATATTCTTGATGAATTTAGGAAGCAATCGTCAGAAACACAAAAGCAAATTATTTATCTTCTTCGTTCAATAGTTTCAACTGAGCAAGAAGAAGTCTCTTTTGTTCCTCAGACAATTGATCTACATAACCCATAAGCTCTTTTTCTATTGGTGTTAGTTTTTTTTCTTTAACCCCGTGCTTTGGCGCGGGGTCTTTTTTTATGCCAAACGAACTATCCTTTATGTCATCGTATATTAGGTAATCCAAGGATACGCCTAAATATTTAGCCACTACGCGCAAAACTTCAAGCGAAATGTTTTCGGATTTCCTTTTAAATAAACTCGCAATAGTGTTATAGGATAAACCTGTTTCATTGCATAAATCCGCACGAGTTTTATTCATTTTTTTAAGTTCTGTATCAATTTTGCTGTACGTATCCACAAAATCACCTCTTGAATTTTATTATACACAAATTTGGTGCGAATGCAACAAATATTTTATTTTTCTATTGACAAAGGGTGCGATTGCATCTATAATATAATCAAACAAAGGTGCAAATGCACCAAAAAGAGGTGATATGATGTTATATAATCTTAAAATTGAGATGCTTAAAAAAGGAATTGAAATTAATGACATTGCTAAAGCAATAGGACAGCACCGAAATACCGCTGCGGATAAAATATCCGGTAAACGTTCATTCTCAATTCCCGAGGCCAAAGCCATTAAAGAAACCTTTTTTCCTGATCAAACAATAGAATATTTATTTTCTACTACTGACGAAAAGGAAGCGGGGTGAGGAAATGTTAGACTGCAATTATCAATTAAAGAACACGGTTTTGGAAAAAGAAAAAGGGAACTCCATAATTTCTAAAATCATGGAATCCCTTAAAGGGCTGAATGTTACAACTGCGGAGTTTCTATTGGAAGAGTGCAAAAAGGAAATTTACCAAACAGCAAAGATTTAAAATGTACGTTCAACAATTTCTTTTACCACTCATTGGAAGGACAGGCAATCAGATTAACGAAAAGAAAGCGGGGGGTGAGAATGTGAAAAATAAAAGCAGCCCTCCGTGGTTGAGCTGGATACCAGCAACAGTTATCTCAGTTTTGTCTATTGCTATTTCACTATGGAAATGACATAGGACTTCCCATGTTCTCAATATATTTAAGAAAGAAAGGGGGTAAAGTCATTGAAAAAGATTGATTTCAGTGAAAACAGAGTTCACATGGTAAAACCGTTTGATCCATACTACATAGCGGAAGTACTGGCTGATATTTGGGGACGTGAGAATGGTTGTAAGTTAAAAATAACGCTAACTCCTAAAGAAACAAATACCGCAACGGATACTAAACATTAAGGTGATCTCTGCGGCTAACCCCCGCAGGAGGCCAAAAGGAGGACAAGCCAGTTTGACAGTAAATAAGAAAGATATCGTGTTACTGGTTTTAGTTTTCGCTGTCTCTTTTTTAGTCGGCTGGATCATCAATCTGCTTATTTAATTCTGAAAGGAGGACAAGCACATGAGCACAGAAATGACGGTGGCGTTTATCGTTCTGGCGGTATGGAGCGCCGTATTCACAGCGGCATATATCGGCGAGCGGTACCGGAACCGGAAGCTGAGACAAGCCCTGAAAAACAGGGGCAGATACGCAAGGTATAAAGAAAGCCGCGCCCCGGCTGGCACCAGGAACGCGGCAAGCAAAAATACATTATCTATATTTTAAACAGAAAGGAATGAAAAGTCAATGACGGAAAATCAAAAGCAGTCAATTTTAGACATGGCAAGAGGCGCAATTAAGGAGCGCACAGACTACGAGATGGCAAAAATTATTGACAATATTCTTGATGTCAATACTAATGCAACAAAGAAACGCACACTTACTTTAACAGCAGAGTTTTCACCAGACAGTGACCGCCAGCAGATTGGTGTTCGAGTAGTGGCGAAATCCAAACTGGAGCCTACCAACCCAGTTTCCACTAGTCTATACATCACAGGTGACCGTGAAGGAGTAGTTACTGCTGTTGAAATGGTCCCTCAGGTTCCAGGCCAGCAGAACTTAAACGGTGAGGAGCAGGAAGAACCCGCATACCTTAGATTAATTAAAAACGCTTAAGGAGAAAATATCATGATTAAAGAAGCTATCGAAAAAATTTTAACCCTATCCACGCCTAACACGATCGATTATGAAGGGCGAAAATTTGTTGATAAGGCCATGACGCCGCTTCCCCGAAACCTTACCGCCAGTTATTTATCAACAAACACACTTACGTCTGTTGTGGATTACATAAAGGAAAGAGCGGATATTTTCAGCTTGCTTGAAAACAGGTTTATTGTTCACATCGAAAGCCCTTCAAAGGTCATGCTGTATAAAGAAATGAACAGTGATAAAAATCGCGATCATTTAATTTGTGCAGCCGCCAATAAATGTGATTTTAATTTTGGGCGGTTTATGGATTTGGAAAGCTTCATTATTAATATCCAATCAAATTTCATTCAAAATGAAAATACCGACTCTTTGCTTTCGTTCATTGGGAGCGTGAAAGACGATACAAGCGTAACACAGGAAGACGATGGCATTACTCAAAGAGTTACCGCTAAATCCGGGATTTCTTTATCTAAGACAGTTAAAGTACCAAACCCTGTGCGTTTAATGCCCTATAGAACTTTTACGGAAGTAGCTCAGCCGGAAAGCGCCTTTGTTTTCCGCATGAGAAAAGACGGAAGCTCTATCTCCGCCGCCCTGTTTGAAGCAGATGGGAACGCTTGGAAAAACGAAGCTATTCTAAATATTAAAGAATTTTTTAAATCGTCCTTATCGGGGGAAGATGTTATCATTTTAGCTTAACTTCTAATAAGAAAAGCCGCCCTCGCGACTGGCATCACGAAGAGCGGTTGAAAGGATTGAACACATATTGAAGAACTTAAAAGAAATAAAAATGACAACTGAATTGGGAAAAGTCAATTTTTTACTAAGAACTGGAAATTGGATATTAATCGACGTGGCAATCAAAAAGCGGAATATAGAGTTTATTTTAGGGAAAATCAATTAGCAGCCTAAAACAAATCCAATGGATTCTACGTACCCATCAATATCATTATCACGTTGTTTCACCGTATCAATAAGGACATATCCATTTTGTAACATTTCATTTGCTTTGGCAATTGATTCAACAAACTCAATGTGTGTGATTTCTTTTGATATCTGCATAAAACCAACTCCAGTCTTAAAAATAGAGCTGCTCAGGAATGGACATTCCAAAAGCAGCACACGAAAAACAACTGCATATATTTTAAACCAAAACAGGAGGTTTGTCAAATGGACGATAAAGAGTTAATGATCTGTCTAATGAAAAAATGTTTTGAACTGGAAAAAGAACTCGAAAACCAAAAGATAGCCGGCGACTATTGGTTCCGGGAATGTGAGAGGCTGAAAAATGAACAGAAGCAATGATAACGGCCTCTCTCGTGCGGAATTTGAGTACCTGTATGATACCGATAACGAGGAACCGGAAACGGATAAAAGCCCGGAATACGAGGCCCTGGAGTGGCTGAAGGAGGTATATTATGCCTACCAAAGAAATAGTTGAATTCACCCGATATACTGTCCCCATAGAGATCAGATTTACAAATGGCCTGGAGTGCTGCGAGTGGTGTAACCATAGCTTTATGAATATGAAACGGCATTTTGAATGTGGTCTTACCCATGAGGAAATAGTCAGCCCTAGAGATTCTATCGGGTGGAATTGTCCAGTCAGAAAACTAGAAAAGGAGGAATAGCATTGGGAATTCCCGTGTTAATTTTAGGGGAATCCGGCTCCGGAAAATCCGCGTCGCTTAGAAATTTTAAACCTGGCGAAATTCTGATTTTTAACGTGGCAAACAAACCGCTTCCCTTTCGGGAAAAACTGGATTGCCTGGACAAATCAGGATACCGGGCTATCTTTGAAGAATTCAAGTCCCAAAAATACAAACGGTATGTGGTGGACGACAGCCAATATCTTTTGGCGTTTGAATCGTTCGCAAAGGCAAAGGAAAACGGATATCAAAAATTTACGGATATGGCCCTGCACTTCTACTCTTTAATCAAAACCGTTACAGAAGGACTGCCGGACGATACCGTGGTGTATTTCCTGCACCATGTCCAAAAAACCGACTATGGAATAAAAGCCAAAACCATCGGTAAAATGCTGGACGATCAGTTGACTGTTGAGGGATTGTTTTCAATCGTTCTGATGGCTGAGTTTGACAATGGACGCTATTATTTCCGAACTCAAACCAACGGAAACGATACGGTAAAAAGCCCTATCGGCATGTTTGACCGGGAAATTGATAACGATCTGAAGACAGTCGATCAAAAAATCCGGGAATACTGGGGGATTTGATATGGCACGGTTTATTGATTTCCGCCCGGATCATTCCGTCCCCGGCCGGAGGGAAACCGGGGAAGAATTTATAAACGCCAAATATATTAAAAAGGTGTATTTGGCGCTGCCTCTTCGGAACGAAATCCGAATTGATACGGTAGATAAAAACGGAAATACCCGCTCTTTTACCGAGCGGTATAAAAACGCTAAAGATTGCAGAGCCAGAATGAATGAGCTCAAAAGAAAATTAAACATATTTTAGGAGGTACATAACAATGAAGCCAGTAAACAATTGGGACCAGGTAAAAGCAGCGTCGGACCGCCAGCAGCTTCCAAAGGGCGGGTATGTCTGTAGGATCATGAACGGTGAAATCAAAACCTACAATGGAACAAAAGGAACTTTTGAGCGCCTTGAGATTAGTATCGACGTTGCGGAAGGTGAATTCAAAGATTTTTACGCTACGGATTACCGGGGACAGAATCAGGAAGATAAAAAATGGCGCGGGGTCTTGCGCCTTTATGTTCCCAAGGACGACGGCAGCGATATGGACGAATGGACCAAATCCAAGCTGAAGGCCGCAACCAACGCGGTTGAGGACAGCAATCAGGGCTATCACTGGGATTGGAACGAAGCCGGGTTAAAAGGAAAGCTTGTCGGCTGCCTGATCCGGAACGAGGAATGGGAATACAACGGGAGAACAGGCTGGAACACAAAGCCCTTTAAACTTGTGCCTGTCTCCGATATCAAAAACGGAAAGTTTGAAATTCCAAAGGACAAGCCATTGAATAAAAAAACATCTGATTCTGATGATTCTGAAATCGTAAGCGCCAACGCCGGAATCGATTCTTATCTGGAAGACCTCCCGTTTTAGCCTATGGACCATTTTGATGTGAAACGTTCCCTAGACAGCATGGTGATCCTGGTGGATACCAGGGAGCAGGATACCCCTTCCCTGCGCCGAAGGCTGGAGCTTATGAACTGCTCCTGGGAACGCCAAAAGCTGGATTTTGGTGACTATTCCGCAAAATGCAGACTGCCTGACGGGGAATGGCTTGACCTTTCCCCAAAGGTAGCAGTCGAACGGAAAATGAGCTTTGACGAGCTGTGCGCCTGCTTTTGCAGAGGAAGGCAGCGCTTTACCAGAGAGTTTGAGCGGGCCAGAAAAGCAGGAGCCACCGTCTACCTGTTAATCGAAAACGCCTCCTGGGAAAACGCGTTTGCCGGAAAATACCGCAGTCAAATGAATCCTAAATCATTTATCGCCAGCATGACGGCATGGCTCGCCCGGTACCGCTGTCAGCTCATATTCTGTAAATCGGAAACTACGGGGATTTTAATCCATGAAATCCTTTACCGGGAATTAAAAGAGGTTTTAGAAAGTAAAGGAGGAATCCAAGCTGATGAAGTGTGTTGAACATAAGGTTATTGAATATCTTTGCGACGACTGTGGGGAACCTTTGGGAAATCATGAAGGGAACCCATATATTTCTGACGGCGAGAATAATTACTGCTATGATTGCGCTTTAAAGCATAGATTAATTGATGCTGACGAATGGTTATTTGCCCACGGTATTTCTATTTACGATCACGCGGTATATAAAAACGGAGAAATTATCGCCTATCAAAAGTGGGGAAAAAGTTTTCGAAGAGATGTGGTGAAAATGTTCGATGAGCAAGGAAACCGGATTTGATTACAGTGACCGCGAGTTTATCAAGCTCAACCGAAAAATCCTGAATTGGCAATGGTATTCAGATCCATGCACTAGAGATGTTTTCATTCACTGCTTATTAAAAGCAAATTGGAAGCCTGGAAAATGGCATGGGTACCAATACCAACGCGGGCAGTTTATTACTTCCCTTCCTAGTTTGTCGTCCGAATTAGGGTTATCAATAAAAAATGTGAGAACCGCACTGGATCACTTAAAATCGACAGGCGAACTGGCAGACTGGCACGATTCAAAAATCCGCATGATTACTGTTGTTAATTATGAGCGGTACCAATCGAACGGCAGTCTAAACGGCAGCCTGTCGGCAGGCAACCGGCAGGCGACCGGCAGGCAACCGGCAGGCGACCGGCAGCAGTATAAGAATAATAAGAATATAAAGAATATAAAAGAAGAAAAGAAGGCGGCTGCGCCGCAGGAGGTATTCCCTCCGGGAATTGAAACGCAGGAAGAGCTGGAAGCGTTAAAGGCCAGACTGAGGGAGTGAGAAAATGCCTTATGAATTAAAGCGGGAGGATATCCTTGGTTTGGCTCGGAGGTTAAACGCCGAAACACATGAAAAGGGAGAAGAGCTGTTTTTTAAATACTGCCCTTTCTGCGGCGGGGACGGCCATGACCGTAACACCTTCAGCATCAACCTGAAAACCGGAATGTTTAAATGCTTCCGGGCTTCCTGCGGAAGACAAGGCCATTTCGTACAGATGGCCAGAGAGTTTTCTTACCCTTTGGATTTTCAAGCGTCCGGGAAAAGCAAAACGGTTTACAGGGCGCTTCCCCAAAAAGAAATCCAGGTGCGCGATCCAGCTGTCATTTATCTGGAATCCAGAGGGATCAGCCGGGAAACCGCGGAACGGTATCAGATCACTACCCGAAAGGATATGCCGAATGTTCTGGCTTTCCCTTTTTACGATCAGGACGGCGTGCTCCGGTTCGTGAAATACCGTAAGACGGATTTTGATAAATTCAGGGATAAAAACAAGGAATGGTGCGAAAAGGACACCATGCCGATTCTGTTCGGAATGAAGCAGTGCGTTGATTTTGGGACACTGGTTATCACAGAGGGACAAATCGACAGTTTAACGCTGGCTGACTGCGGGATCAAAAACGCGGTTTCTGTGCCCACGGGAGCGCTTGGATTCACCTGGCTGGAAAACTGCTGGGACTGGATTTTGAAATTTAAAGAGGTTGTTGTTTTCGGAGACTGCGAAAACGGAAAAATTACCGTAGCGGACGAGCTTTCCAAAAGGCTTCCGATGCCGGTAAGGGTTACCCAGCCGGAGGATTATTTCGGAGAAAAGGACGCCAACGACATTTTAAGGCGCTATGGAAAAGAGGCTGTAGTTTCCGCCGTACATAACGCGAAGCTGAAGCCTGTAAACCGGGTCAAAGAACTGGCGGACGTTCAGGCAGTAGACATTTACAGCATGGAGCGGATTTTCACCGGAATTAATGAAATCGACCGTATTATTGGAGGTTTCTATTTTGGACAGGTAATTCTGCTGACCGGAAAACGCGGCGAAGGTAAAAGCACATTTATGAGCCAGCTGATTGTGGAAGCTTTGGAACAGGGATACAAAACTTTCGCGTACAGCGGTGAGCTGACGGATTATCACTTTAAGCGCTGGCTGGATTTTCAGGCGGCAGGGCCGGACAATATTGTCTCAAACAAAGATCAATTCGGAGAAGAAACCTACCTGTTAACCAATGAAGTGATCGACAAGCTTAACAGCTGGTATCGCGGAAAGGCTTATCTTTATGATAATTCGGCAGTAATTGAAAGCGAAGAATTGGAATCCCTGCTGGTAACCATTGAAAAGGCAGTATGCCGGTATGGAATCCGGTTTGTGTGTATTGATAATTTAATGACCGCCCTTGATGTGGATATGAGAGACGACCTCTACCGGGCGCAGTCAAAGTTTTTGAGAGAATTGAAGCTGCTGGCCGATCGCCACAATATTGTGGTTCTCTTAGTGGCACACCCCAGAAAAATGAAAGACGGGAATTTTGCTAATGACGATGTTGCCGGCAGCGGGGATATTACAAACCGGGTTGATGTAGTGATGTCTTATTCCAGAAGCGAGGACGAAGCCTGTGACAGTAAGCTCGCTATTACGAAAAATAGGCTCACCGGCAGGCTGGCAATGGGAGAAAAACAGATCAAGCTTTTTTACAGCAATAAATCCAAACGGATCACCAGCGTTCAGTCGAATGGGAAAAATTACAGTTGGAAATCCGAAAAGGAAATGATTGAATCCGGCCTGCTGGATTTGCCGTTCTGAGGTGCGATATGACGTTTGATGAATTATCTCTTATGGCTTTTCGCAATGATCCCCTTCCCCGCTTCGTAAAACTGCATGAAATGGCTGCGTATTTCGGCCTGCAAAATATTTACTGGAGCTATGAGTACCGTTTTATTTCAAAGGATCAGGCCGCAAAACGTAAAAAGGAGCTTCAATATAGGTTTGAGGACGAAGTAAAAAAGCATGAGGATTCTTTAAAAGACCACCAATACATCGATCAGATCCGTGTGGCGTTGGGCGGGCAGTTCAAGGCTGTAAAAGAAAGCGGCTGTCCTGTATGCAGGAGGCTCATTGAGATTTTGGACGGTAAAATTTAACCCCGCCGCAAACAGGCGGGAAATAAGGAGTGATTTAGTTGCTTGAGATATGTCCGAT